>Ga0187773_10000001_pt1 | contig 239399 bp, 223 predicted proteins | sample 0216_BV02_MP05_1_FD_133133 | JGI IMG/M metagenome (GOLD analysis project Ga0187773, IMG submission 133133) | Tropical peat soil microbial communities from peatlands in Department of Meta, Colombia - 0216_BV02_MP05_10_MG | ecosystem: Environmental > Terrestrial > Soil > Wetlands > Peat...
ATGCGACAGACGGTGTCGCTTGGCCTCCCTTGCGGCGGGTTGTGATGAAATCGTGAAAGCTCGCGCAGGGTGCAGCCTCCCCGCCTGGGGAATCGGCGGCGCGCGCCGCCTCATTCAAACCGAAGGCGGAAACCAGCGCCGCAAGAGCGCAGCAGCAGACGGACCGCTTCAGAATCGATTTCGCGGAACATTCCAGCCTTGGGCCGGGGAAGATCCTGCTTCTCGAAGCCATTCGAGATTCCGGTTCCCTGTCACAGGGGGCGCGCAACATTGGGATGAGTTATCGCCGTGCCTGGCTGCTGGTCGAGAGCCTGAAGGAAACCTTCCGGGAGCCGGTGACGCTGGCAAGCACGGGAGGCAAGGACGGAGGGGGGATGCTGATCACCGAATTCGGCGACGCCTTGATCAAGAGCTATCGCGAGTTGGAAAGAGAGTTTGCGACTTTGGCAGAGCGGCGTTTCCGCCCCATCATCGCTGCCGGTATCCGACCGTCCAGGACTGGCGCCAGGGTGTCGGTACGCACCAAGCTCGGCTGAGGCCGTAACTGCCACGACACGCCGGCGGCAGCGGCGCACATTGCCGTCCCGGCGCTGCCTCATGGCATCAGGGCGAACGGCCGAGCTGTAAGTCACCTGTGAGTGCCGTGCCCGCCGGACGCGCCAGGATCTGCGTGCGGCCGCCGGTTTGTTAGTGACGGGCGTTTGGTCGCGGCAGGCGCTGCTCACACCCGCGGCGTGAGCAGCAGCCTGCGTGAAGCCGCGAGGGGCGAATCACGCCCAGGTGTCGAGTGCGCGACCTGTCTCCAGCAGCGACTTGAGGCTCGAGAGAACCCGCGGCCAGCCGGCGGCGATCTTCCTCGCCATCTCGGGCTCGAGCTCATCGTGCGTCACGGTCAGGCGCACCATGTCCGCGACCCGCTCGATGTCGACGGCGACGCGCGAGTGCCGCCCCGGATAGTCCGCATCGGCAGGCTCGCCCCACGTCAGGACCAGCCGCTTGCTGGGAATGACCTCGACCACCGACCCGACGAGCCTCACGGTGCCCGTGCCATCGGCGGTCACGTGTCGCCACCTCGAGCCGGGCTTCCAGTCCGATTCGTTGGTGTGCTTCCAGTACTGGCGCGTGAGATCGCCGTCGATGAGGGCTTTCCAGACCTGTGACGGCGTCGACGCGATATAGGTGACATAGACGAAGCGCTCCTTATTCATCGTCACTTCCTCTCGAGCTTGGACTTGAAGTTGTGCAGGGCGGTCAGGCGCTGCTCCTCGTATTTGCGGATCCAGCGCTCGTAGATCTGGTGGATCGGCACCGGGTTCACGTAGTGCAGCTTTTCCCGGCCTTGCCACTCGACGGATATCAGGTTGGCTGCCTCCAGCACTTCGAGATGCTGGGACACCGATTGGCGCGCCATCGCCAGCCCGCTGCACAGCTCGGTGAGCGTCTGGCCGTTACGTGCGTACAGCCGGTCGAGCAGCTCGCGACGGCTGGGGTCGGCGAGAGCCTTGAAAACGCCGTCGACGTCTCTCACGGACCACCACTCGCGAATAAACGCAGGCACATGCCTGCATGAGACCAGGATAATACGCAGGTAGTAGACTGCATGTCAAGCAGCACTCCCCCGCCATCCCGCTTGCGCGACCGCCCGCGAGCCGCGCGAGTTGCCGGTGCATCGCAGCAACCACGCCGTCCGGCCCCGGTGTAAGTCAGTTGTGAGCCCGCTGTGACTCAGATCCTTCCGGGACTCCGTCAACATCGGTCGCGTCGACCTACCACTCAGGGAGTAGCCCATGCACAAGATCAGTTGCGGGATTCTGCTGATGCTCATGCTCGCCTGCGCCTCGGTCGCCGAGGCGCACGGCTGCAACAACCGCTTCGTGGCCTTCGGTGACAGCCTCACCGACCCGGGCAATGCGTATGCGGCCACGGGCGTCATCTCAACCCCACCCTTCAGTCTCATTCCATCCGCCCCCTATGCCAGCCACACCTTCAGCAACGGTCCGACCTGGGCTGAATGGCTGGCCTTCACTCTCGGCTCGCCCGAGAGCGGCGCCCCGGCATTCGTCGCCCCCGGGTCGTTCACCAACTACGCGGTGGGCGGCGCCCGGGCGCGCGCCGGCAGCGGCTCCTTCGACCTGACGGCGGAAGTGTCGCTCTATCTGTCGGACTACGGCGGTCAGGCATGCCCGACGCCGACCTACGTCGTGTGGATCGGGGGCGACGACCTGCGGGATGCGCTGACCGCGCTCGCGACCGCCACCAGTCCGGCCGACGGCCAGGCGGCAGCGCTCGCGATCATCGGCGGCGCGATCAACGGCATCGCCGATAACGTCGGAGCCCTCTACGCCTCGGGCGCGCGCAAGTTCCTGATCCTGACCGCACCGGACGTCTCGCACGCCCCCGCGGTGAGAATGCTCGGTCCCGCCGCCATCGCAGGCGGCGCCGAGCTCAGCGCCGGCTTCAACCAGGCGCTCAGCGCCGCGGTCGCTCAGCTCGAGGAGCTGCCGGGGATTCACCTCGCCACCTATGACGACAACGTCCTGACGGCGGCGATCATCGCCAATCCGGCGAAGTTCGGCTTGCGCGACGTCACCGACCCCTGCCTGCAGTTCGGCGTCGTTCAGAACGCCGTGTGCGCCAGGCCGTGGCAGTACCTGTTCTGGGACGGCATCCACCCGACGGCTGCGGGCCACGTGATCGTCGCAGGCGCCGTGCTGAAGAACGAGTTCGCCCCCCGCTCGGGCGACGAAGCCCCCTAGGCTCGGGCGCCTGCGCCTGAGGCACGAATGGCGGGAGGGCGCGGCAACGCCCCTCCCGCCCCTTGCCTGGCGCCCGGCTTGGGTAGAATCGCTGGCCGAGGTGGCCGCCATGACCTACCAGCTCTACTACTGGCCCGGCATCCAGGGACGCGGCGAGTTCGTGCGTCTCGCCCTCGAGGAAGGAGGCGCGCGCTACGTCGACGTGGCCGCGGTACCACCGGCGCAGGGTGGCGGCGTACCCGCCATACTGAAGCTGCTGGAAGCGCGCGGTGTGCGGCGACCGCCGTTCGCGGTACCGGTCCTGCGCGTCGGGCGTCAGCTGATCGCGCAGACTCCCAACATTCTCCTCTTTCTCGGCGGGCGCCTGCGACTCGCGCCGGCGGATGAGCCCGGAAAGCTGTGGATACATCAGCTCGAGCTCACCCTCCTCGATTTCTACCTCGAGATCTTCCACACCCACCATCCGCTCGGCGACGGCTACGCCTACGAGGAGCAGCGGGCCGCGGCGCGGCGGCGCACGCGGGATTTCCTGCGCGCCCGCCTGCCGAAATTCCTCGGCTATTTCGCGCGCGTGCTCGAGCTCAATCGCGCCCACGCGCCGTGGCTCGCGGGCGCTCGCCCGACTTACGCGGACCTGTCCCTGGCGCAGGTGATCGCGGGTCTGCGCTATGCCTTCCCGCGGGCGACCCGCCGCGGCCTGCGGCGCCGCCCGCGACTCGCCGCGCTGCACGATGCCGTTTTCGAGCGGCCGCGCATTGCGCGCTACGTCGCCTCCGCTCGCCGGCTGCCCTTCAACAATGAGGATCTCTTCCGGCACTATCCCGAGCTGGATCGCTGATCGAGGCGCTGCCGAGTGACCGACATCCGGCCCGTGAGCGAAGCTGACCGAGCGCAGTGGCTCACCCTGTGGGCGGGCTACCTGCGCTTCTACCGACAGCACCTGCCGGCCGAAGTGACGGCCGGCACCTTCGAGCGGCTCGTCGCTGCACGCGCCGCGCTCCACGGCCTCGTCGCCGAGCGCAGCGGCACGCTCCTCGGCTTCGCGAACTACCTGTTCCACCCGACGACCTGGTCGCTGCGCGACAACTGTTACCTCGAGGATCTGTACGTCGACCCCGCGGCGCGCGGCGGCGGTGTCGGCCGCGCCCTGATCCGGGCGGTCTATGCGGAGGCCGACCGCGCCCAGGCAGCCTCGGTCTACTGGCTGACGCAGGAGTTCAATGCCGAAGGTCGTGCCCTGTACGACACCTTGGCTCGTCGCACGTCTTTCATCCGCTACGAGCGCTGAGTCGCAGCGCCCGGCGCGGCCAGCGGCGTCGCCCGCACCAGCCCCCGGGGGCGCTGCTGTAAGCGACCTGTAAGTACCTTGCCGGCGCGCGCGGCGCAGCATGGCGGGCGAACCGACAGGAGCTTCCGGCCGCCGCGCCGCCGGCCTATGCTGGCCACAACGGCGGGGAGAACGAGGGGGGCACGCCTCCGTGGCAACGAGAAGAACGCTCGCCAAGCTGACCAGGCCGGCCGCGCCGACGGCGCACTCGCGCGCACGGCTGTTCGAGCGTCTCGATCGCCCCGGGGCTCCGCCGGTGGTGTGGATCACCGGCCCGCCGGGCTCGGGCAAGAGCACTCTCGCCGCCGACTACGCCGCGCGGCGCACTGCCGGCTGCCTGTGGTACCAGGTCGATCGCGGCGACGCCGACATCGCCTCCTTCTTCTTCTACCTGTCGCAGGCTGCGCGTGAGCAGGGCGCGCCCGATCCGTTGCCGCGCTTCGAGCCTGCGTACCTCGGCGACATCGAGGCCTTTGCGCGCGGCTACTTCCGTGAGCTCTACCACCAGCTGAAGTCCCCCTTCCTGGTGTTCGACAACTGCCAGGACGCGGGGACCGAGTCGGCGCTGCTCGCGGTCCTGCGCGAAGGAATCAACGAGCTGCCCGAAGGCGGCCGGCTGTTCGTGATCAGCCGCAACGCGCCGCCCGCAGGCTTTGTGCGCCTGCGGGCGCGCGGCCGCATGGAAACCATCGGCTGGAACGATCTGCGCCTCACGCTCGAGGAAGCACGCGGCATTGCGCGCGCCCGTGATGCCGCCTTCTCGGACGCTGAGATGCAGCGTCTGCATGAGCGCACCCAGGGATGGGCCGCCGGGCTGATCCTGCTGCTGCAGACCCACGCCGCAGATCCCGGCACCGGACCGGGAACTGCCGCCGAGACGCCGGCGGTCATCTTCGACTATCTGGCGGAGGAGTTCTTCCAGCAGTTCAAGCCCGACGTGCGCGAGTCACTGCTGCGCCTGGGGTACCTGCCGCAGATCACCGAGTCGATGCTGGAGGGACTCGGCATATCGGCCGACGCCCGCCTCGAGCTCTCCGCCCTCGCCCGCAGCCAGTTCCTCGTGACCACGATCGCCGCGGCGCCGAGCCCGGTCTTTCAGCTGCATCCGCTGCTGCGCGACTTCCTGCAGACCCGCGCGGAGCAGACCGGCACGCCCGCCGAGCAGATTGAGCGCAAGCGCCTGGCCGCAGACGTGCTGGCTGCGCACGAGCACTTCGGCGCCGCCTGCGCGCTGCGCATCAGTCTCGCCGACTGGGTGCAGCTCGCCGAGCTGATCCGCGCCCGGGCCGAGCTGCTGCTCCGCCAGGGTCGCGGCCAGACTCTCGAGCAGTGGATCAGCGCTCTCCCGGAGGCCATCCGCGCGGCCGACCCGTGGCTGCTCATCTGGCTCGGGCACAGCCGCTTCCCCTATGCGCCGACCGCGGCCCGCGACCTGTTCGCCCGGGCCTACGAGCTCGCCAGCACGGCGCAGCCGCCCGCCGTCGACGCGGTGCTCAGCGCCATCAACGGCGGCCTCGAGGCCGCGCTCAACGATCCCGAGCAGTTCGCGCTGTTCGACCCGTGGATCGACGCCGCGACGCGCTGGACGCACGGTCTCGATCGCTGGCCGAGCGCCGACCTCGAAGCGCGCCTCGCTTCCAACATGTGCCTCGCGCTCACCATGCGCCAGCCGTGGCATCCGGAGGCGCGGCGCTGGAAGAACCTGGCGGAGCGCGTCAGCCAGACGCATGCCGATCCCAACGTCCGTCTCGGCATCAACGCCGTGCTGATCATCATCGCCGCCTGGACCGGCCACTTCGGCACCGCCGAGAGCCTCGTCGAGCTGATGCGCGAGGTCGCCAAGGCGCCGCAGGTCACCGCCGTCTCGGCCACGAAGTTTGCTCAGGCGCAGGCCATCTTCTTCATGCTGAGCGGCGATCGGGCGCGCTGCCTCGAGGCCGCCGAGCTCGGGCTGCGCATCCTCAGCGAGAGCGGCGTGCGCCTATGGAGCGACACCTTCCCGGTGAACCGGCTGCTGGGAGCGCTCGGCGACGGCGATCTGGAGCTGGCCGCGGACTTCATCAAGGAGCTGGAGGTGCGGCCGCCCACGCACCGGCCCTTCGATGCCTTCCTGCACGTCTACGGACTCGCCTGGTATGCCATGTTGCGCGGTGACGGCTTCCTCGCGCATCAGCACCTCAAGAACGCCGTGAAGCTCGCCGGCGCACTCGGTGCGCCGTTCCTCGAGGCGAGCGGCAGCCTGGCGCTGGCGCACACACTCCTGCGCAGCGGCGACCCGGTGGGCGCGCAGCGCGAGCTCACCCGCGCCGTCGAGATCGGCGCGCGGCTCAGGAACCGCCTGCTCGACCTCATGACGCTGCTCTCCCGGGCAAATCTCGCGCTCGAGAGCGGCGAGCGCGAGGCGGCGCTCGCGCTGCTGCGCGAGGGCTTTGCCATCGCGCGCCGGCGCAAGATCATGCACGTCATGTGGCTCGAGCCGCGCCAGCTCGCGCGCCTGTGCCAGCTGGCGCTCGAAGCCAACATCGAGCCGGACTTCGTACGGCACCTGGTCAGTCAGCGCCGCCTGCTGCCCGACCCGCCGCCTTACGCCCTGTCCGGCTGGCCGTGGCACTGCCGCGTCCGCGTGCTCGGCGCCTTCCAGCTGGAGACCGCCGCGGCGCCGCGCCCCGCCAATGCGCGCGGCGGCGGCCGGCCGCTCGAGCTGCTGCAGGCACTGGTGGCGCTCGGCGGCGAGCAGGTGAAGCTCGAGCGGCTGGCGGCGGCGCTCTGGCCCCATAAGGACCGGGACTATCAGCAGCGCTCTCTCAACACGACGCTCCATCGCCTGCGCTCGCTTCCGGGCATGGATTCGATCGTGCGCGTCGAGGGGGGCGAGGCGTCCCTCGACCGGCGGCTCGTCTGGACCGATGTCTGGGCGTTCGCCCGCGCCTGCGACGAGCTCCGCGCGCTCGGGGACGCGCGCGAGCGCCATGCGCCGCCGGATGAGCTGCTGCGGCTGACGCGCCTCGCTCTGAGCTACTACCGCGGCCCGCTGCTCAACGGGGAAACCGCGACCCCCTGGATCAAGCGGCCGCGTGCCGAGTATCGCGACACGCTGGTGCGCCTGGTGACCACGGCGGCTCAGGCGGCCGAGCGCGCCGGCCGCGTCGAGGAAGCCATCGACCTCTACACACGCGGCGGTGCGTGCGAGCCGACCTCCGAGCCGTTGTGCTACCGGCTGATGCTCCTGCTCAACCGCGCCGATCGTGTCACCGAGGCGCTCGAGGCCTACCAGCGCCATCGGGTCGCGCGCAGCGGCGAGCCCGACGGTGCGGATGCGCCGAAGGGAGCGCCTCCCTCGGCTCAGATTCAGGAGCTCCACCGGCTGCTGCAGAGCCGGGTGAGCCCCGAGAGCGCGGACCGTGCGGCCGATGTCAGCGATCTGTGACCGGGATCTGGCCGGTGCCGGCGCTCGCCTCACTGGCGCGCTGGGCCAACTCAACCGGCCTGCCGTGCGGCGTACGACGGTAGGCATCCGCCCACGCTTCCTTGCAGTCGCGCAGCTCGCCGCTCTTTGACAGGCCCTTGGCGACGACCAGACGCTCGAGTGCCGCGAGCCAGCAGTGGTAGTAGCGGCTGCCGTCATCGGGCTCACCGCGAGCTGCACTGGCTCGCAATTCCTCTGCCAGCGCCGCGGCCCACTCCTTCCAGGTGAAGTGGCCCTGGTGCGAGAGGGAAACCGCGAGCGCGAAGGCTGAGGCCTGCCATGGCTCGCCAAAGACGGGGCCGTCCTGGTTGCGCGGCAGCTCCGGCAGCTGCGCCAGGGCGGACGGCGAAGGCGCGGACTCAGAGCGCTTCAAGGTGATCGTCCCAGAGATCGAGGTAGACCGAATCCGCCTCAGGAGCGTCCGCGCCCCAGAGCTCGCGCGCCGTGAATCGAACCGAGTACAGGTGCTGGGGGCTGGGTCCGCGCCCGGCGACCAGGCTGTCATTGAACACGAACACACCGCGGTCCCGCACGATAGTGCCCTGCCTGCCGCGTGCGTAGCGCGGCAGGCGTGTGTGCCCGACCGGGTTGATGTTGCGGGCGCGCACCCGCTCCCCGACCCGAAACTTCGCCACCGCGGGCGCGGTGCTGGTCGAGGGCCACCCGCCGCCGAAGGCCGACCGCACCTCCTCGGCGCGCAGCAGGTGGCGGCCCTTGATGCCGCCGCCCTCGGCGATGCCGGTCTCGAGCTCCCGGCGCGTCACCATGCCGAACTTGACCAAGAGCTCGCTGAAGGCCAGGAGCCAGCGCTCGTAATAGCTGACGCGCAGGTACTCGGCCGGCGGAACGAGCTCGCGCTGGTAACGTCCCGAGCCCGAGGGCCAGGTGCCATCGATCACGTTGTACATCGCGAATACGCGCCCCTCCCACGGGGCGTGGAAAACCGGCTCGTTCTTCTCCGCTACCACCGGCCCCATATCCTGCATGCCGCCCATGTCGTGGATGCCGTTCATGCGTGCGCCCCCTGCGCGCTGACCGGCGCGACGCCCACCATCGAGTCGCGGGTGACGAGCGCGGCGAGCTCGCCCTCGCTGAGCGCCTCGGTCCCTGCCGGCCGCTCCGGCAGCACGAGATAACGCACCTCGGCAGTGCTGTCCCACACCCGCACCTCGACCTCGGGCGGGAGCTCGGTTCCAAACTCCTTGAGCACGCCGCGCGGATCGATCACCGAGCGCGAGCGGTAGGCCGCCGACTTGTACCAGACCGGTGGCAATCCCAGCACCGGCCACGGGTAGCAGGAGCACAGGGTGCACACGACGAGGTTGTGGACGCGGGGCGTGTTCTCGACCACCACCATCTGCTCGCCCTCCGCCCCGCCGAAGCCCAGCTCCGCGATGGCCGCGGTGGCGTTGCTGAGAAGGCGCTGCTTGTAGGCCGGATCCACCCACGCCCGGGCGATGACGCGAGCCCCGTTGCGCGGCCCGGTCTGGTGCTCGTAGTAGTCGACCACGGCATCGAGGGCTGCGCGATCGACCAGTCCCTTCGCCACCAGCACCGACTCCAGCGCCTTGGCGCGCAGCGCCGGGTCCGACGGGACCGCCTGATGGTCTCCGCCGTGGTCATGATCGTGATCGTGATCGGGGGTCTGCGCTGAAGCGAGGCCCGGCGTGACGGCAGCGCCGGCGGCGGTCAGCGCCGTAGTCAGCAGGTCGCGTCGTGTTGTGGTCATGCGATTCCACCCCCTTGGGCTCGAGCCCGCGGCGAGTATAGGCCGGCGCGCACCGCACCCAAAAGAAAAGGCCCGGCCGGCTCATCGCCGGCCGGGCCGCATCATCCACGGCTTCAGTGCTGGTTGTTGTCGTCGCCGCCGCCCGCGATCGCCTGGACAAAGGCCCAGCCGTTCGGGGCGCCGAGGCCCGTCGCCACGTCCCAGCCAAATCCCGTCGACAACGTGGTGTCAACGCCGAAGTCGATGACGAACCAGCGCGTCGAGTGCGGGCTGTTGTAGAGCGCGCTGACGAACTGCGGCAGGTTATTCAGCGGCGCCGCCAGCTCCGTCGCCCGCAGCGGGTTCGTGCCGCCCGCGTCCGTGATGGTGCCGGTCACGTTGTTCGGCGAGCTGAAGTTCACGATGTCGGTGATCGCCCCGGACCAGGGTGGCACGCGATACAGACGCGGCGCCGCCTGGCCGAGCAGACGGTGGGCTCGCTGGTTGGCGATGCCCCACAGGGCGCTGAACATCGGGCATGCGGCACTCGTACCACCGATCGGCTCGATCCCGAGCGCGCCCGCGGCGCTGGTGGTGAAGATGATCTCGACGCCCGTGAACGGATCCGCAACCCAGGAAATATCGGGCGTGCCGCGGCGATTTCCCGGGACCCCGAACTGCCAGAACGGCTTCGGATAGGTATCGCTGTACCCCCCCGTGCCGCCGGCATCGAAGCCCTCGTTATTGGGCACATCGAGCGGCGGGCTGCCGAGGGCGATCGTGTCCGCAATCTCCGTGAGCTGCGTGCCCCAGCTGGTCTGCCAGGCGATGTGCTTCTTCGCGTCGAGGGCGACGCTCACCCCGCCGACACCGGTCGCGAACGGGGAGCTCGCTGGCCAGCCGGTGGAGGTGTAGATGCCACCGAGCTGGCTCGAGTTGTCGCCGAAGTCGCCGGTGCTGAAATTCACCGAGATGCCGGCCGCCCCGATCGCCTGCAGGAGGCCATCGGCGGCGTTGTAGAACTCCGAGTCGCCGGCGATGCCGATGTCGAAGCCGCTCCAGCTGTTGGAGATCGACACCACGCCCGGTTGCTCGGCCGCGGTGATGATCCCGTTGAACAGGTCGTTGAAGAAATTGGTCGGCGTGACGACCAGGATGATCTTGGCGCCCGGGGCCACCGCGTGCACCCACTCGACGTCGAGCGTCGTCTCGGTCGCCCAGCCGGAGTTGGCATCGCCCGAGAAGTTCGACTCGGTCGGCGTGCCGATGACGGTGAGGTTGATCGGCGGCAGGCCCATGGCCGCCGAGAACACGGCCGCGTCGCGGGCGATCGTAGTCGAGCCGTAGGCATCCACGATGGCGATCGTCACCCCGGTGCCGTCGAGGCCCTTGCTGTAGAGCGGCGTCAGGTTATAGGCCGTCTGCAGATCGCTCGGCTGGTAGCCGCACGGGGCGAGGTTCGGCGGGCCATTGTTGATCGGGGCGCCGTAACGGTTGCCCGTGTAGGTGGCGCTGACGCCGCCCCCCGAGAAACTCTCCGTGTCCGTCCCGAAGAAGCACTGCGCCGAGAAGAACAGGCCGTTCGATTGGGCGTCGAATGGCATCGCCTGCTGGGCGAAGCCCTCGGCCTCACCCGTCGTGTGAATAGTGCCCGCCGCCTTGCGGCCGACGCGCGCGATCTGCGGCTCCGCCCCGAGGCTCGACAGCCCGCTGACGGCGGCCACCAGCGGTTGGAGCTCGGTCGGCAGGGTCGCACTCTTCTCGCTCGCGCGGAACGTGCGTCCGAAGAGATTGTACTGATGCAGCTCCACCTGGAACGCGCTCTGCACCCGGGCGACGGTTCCCGAGGCCTTGACGGACAGGTTGTCGGGGCCAGCGCTCACGGCGAACCCTTGGCTCCTGAGGAACGCGGCGACCTTGGCGACATCCGCCCCACTCGGCGCGTGCTGTGCGCGGACCTGGTCCATGGAGAGATATGCGCCCTTGCCCGCCTGCTGATCCGCCACCAGGGCATCGAGGCCCTGCTGATCGCGCATCTTCATCCAGACGGTTATCTCAATAGGGCTCGAGGCATCCACGGGACCTAAGTCCGTGGCCTTGGACAGGAGCGATGGCCGTCCGCTGGCTGCTGCGGCGGCGGCCGCCGCGACACACAGGCAGGTGGCAATCAGGGTCAGGAGTCTCTTCATGGCTTCCCTCGCGATTGTTGGCGTTGTGCGGGGCGTCCCTGCGGTGAGAGAGCACGCGCCATCCCCGGGCGCGCAATTTTTGTTGGCGGAAACCTACGCCGTTAGCCGATCGCAAGTCAACAACGGCGGCGCGCCGTTGGCACGCGGACGTTCCCGCAGCGTCCATCCCGGCGACATGTTATGTTAACGGTGCTGCAATGATCGCCCACTACGCTCGCCGCGCCGCCGGCTACGGGGCTGTCGCGCCCTTGACGATTGCGGCGGTGACGCGGTTGCGACCGTCGTTCTTGCTGCGATAGAGCGCCGCGTCCGCGATCTTCAGCACCCGCTCGGCCAGGCGCGGCTCGCCGCTCGGCACGCGATCCATGCCGCACAGGCCGAAGCTCGCGGTCACCTTCAGACTCCTGTGGGTGGCTTTGAAGGCCGCGTGGCTCACCGCAGCGCGCAGCTTGCGTGCGACCGCCACCGCCGCCTGGTAGTCCGTCTCCGGCATGACGATGGCAAACTCCTCGCCGCCGATCCGCGCGACCCAATCGACGCCCTTGCGCAGCTGCCGCTGCAGCCGCGGGCCGAACTGCCTGAGGATGTCATCGCCGGCGGCGTGACCCAGGGTGTCGTTGATCTTCTTGAAGTAGTCGATGTCGCACAGGATGAGCGAGAGGGAGCGTCCATAGCGCGCGGCGCGCTCCACCTCCCGTGGGAAATGCTTGCCGAAGAAGCGCCGGCTCGCGACCCGGGTCAGATCGTCGGTCGCCGAGAGCTTGCGGTTCTCAGCCAGCGTGATCCGCAGTACCGCCTCGAGCTCGGCAATGCGCTTGGCCGCGCCGACCCGCGCTTCGAACTCCAGCTCCGATACCCGGCGTCCTACGCAGTCGTCGGCACCGGCGGCGAGTCCCGCCTCGCGCTCGGCCGAGTCATCGATCTCGGCAACGTAGAGGATATACGGGGCCCGCTGCGCCGTGCGGGCGCGGATCCGGCGCACGATCTCCGGATTGTCGGTGAGCACCACCGGACGGAACTCCGCCTCGAAGCGCCGCAGCGCTTCCGCCTCATCGGCCACCGACTCGCAGTCGAGCATGTCCGGGCGTACCCGCTGCTCCATGAACGCCCGCATGGGCGCGTCCTGGAACGCCAGCAGCGCCTTCGGCGGCGGCAGCACCCGCACCATCACCGCGACCGTCGCGGTCGTCCCCTCCTCGCTGGTGGGTGGTTTCTGGCCGCGCCGCTCCAGGACCCGCTGAATGACCGTGGTATGCCCGCCGGCCGGCATTCGCCGCCTCCAACGCTGTTAGTGCGCCCGTTGCGCCGGAGATTACCGGCAGGCGCAGGAGAACACTATGCGCGGGCGGGGTGGCTCACCGCGGACGCTCGACCCGCTCGCGCAGCCCCGCAAGGGCGGCGGGCAGATCCTTGCGCAGCGAACGGTTGACGAGCGCCTGGGGAATCCAGAATCCGGGGTCGAGATACATCTCGTACTCGACCACCGTCGCAGCTCCGTCGGGAGTCGCGCTGAGCAGCCAGGTGCCTTCCTCCTGCTTCAAATCCCCGCTGATGCGGTGAAAGTCGATGCGGCGCGGTCGGTCGTAGTCGGCGCGGATGACGTAGCGGACGCTGGGCAGGAACCAGGAATAATGGATCTCCTGCTCGAAGTCCTCCCAGCGGCCGTCCGCGGCGCCGTCGATCCGGCGACAACGCCTGAGCCCCGGAACGAACAGCGTGGTCTGGCGGCAGTCGGTCATCACGGCCCAGACGGCCTCGGGAGCGGCCCCGATGAGCACCGCGGCGCGCACCCGTCCCCGCGGATGCTCGGGATCGACCGCCGCGGCGGACTGCACCACGATTTCTCTCTGCGCCAGGCGCCGCTGCACCTCCGGGTCGGCAGTCCAGCCGGCCTGCGCGGCCGCGGCGAGCGGCATGAGCCACACGCTCGCCAGCACGAGAGTGGTCAGGGGCGATTCGCGGGAACGGTGGCTCATCGCGCACTTGGCCTGAGTGAGGCGCAACGACGCGCCTCTCGTTAGTGCCCCCAACCTGGCCGCGCGTTCATTGCGCGCACACGATCACCGCCGGATTCCGAAGCAGAACGGGTCCCGCTCATCGAGCAGCAAGGTCGCGTCGGCATTCACGAACGCGCTGCCGCGGATGGTGGGGATGACGGCGGCGCCGCTGCGGCGGTAGCTGGCCCGAAAGGCGCTGCCGATGATGCTCTCCTGCACCCACTCCTCGCCCTCGGCGAGCTTGCCGTCGGCGGCCAGGCAGGCGAGCTTGGCGCTCGTGCCCGTCCCGCAGGGCGAGCGGTCGTAGGCGCTGCCGGGGCAGAGGACGAAATTGCGCGCATTCGCGCCCGCAAGCCGCGCCGGCCCGAAGAGCTCGACGTGATCGACCTCGGGGTGCCCCTGGGCGTTCACGGCCGCGCGCACCCGCGCACAGTAATCGGTGAGCACGCCCACATTGGCGCTCGTGAGCTCCAGGCCGTGAGCCTCGACGAGATAGAACCAGTTGCCGCCCCAGGCGACATCGCCCGTCACCGGGCCGATGCCGGGGACTTCGACGCGCAGGGCGCGCGCCCCGCGGCGGCTCGCGACGTTGGTGACCGATACGGCGCAGTCCGCGTGCAGCGTCGCGGTCACCACCCCGACCGGCGTCTCGATCCGATGCTCACCCGGCGTGATGCGGCCCAGGTAAGCGAGCGTGACGGCGAGCCCGATGGTGCCGTGGCCGCACATGCCGAGGTAGCCCGCGTTGTTGAAGAAGATGACGCCGGCCGCGCAGGACGGATCCACGGGGGGCACGAGCCACGCACCCACGATCGCATCGTTGCCGCGCGGCTCGTTGACGATGGCCGAGCGGAACTCGTCGTATCGGTCGCGCAGCAGCGCCAGACGCTCACTCAGTGCGCCCGCGCCGAGGTCGGGGCCGCCCTCGACTACCACGCGCGTTGGCTCGCCGCCGGTGTGCGAGTCGACGATGCGGATGCGCCTCATGCCGGGCGCGTGGCGCGCGCCTTCTCGACCAGCGCAGTGACCTGCGCACGCCGCTCGCCGGCGAGCGGCAGACGCGGCGGACGCACCCGCTCGGAGCCGCGCCCGAGGAGCTGCTCGGCGAGCTTGATCGACTGCACCAGGTCGGGCTCGGAATCGAGGTGCAGCAGCGGCATGAACCAGCGGTAGATGCGCCGCGCACGCTCGAGATCGCCGGCCCTGAGCGCCGCGAACAGCGCGAGCGACTCGGCGGGAAAGGCGTTGGTCAGCCCCGAGACCCAGCCGCGCGCCCCGAGCGTCACCGCCTCGAACACCACGTCGTCGAGGCCCGCGAACAGCACGAAGCGCTCGCCGAAGGCATTGAAGAGATCGGTGAAGCGACGCGGGTCGGGCGCGGATTCCTTGATGGCGACGATGTTGGGCACGTCGGCGAGGCGCGCGAGCGTCGGCAGCTCGATGTTGACGCGATAGGACGGCGGATTGTTGTAAAGCATGATCGGCAGCCCCGTGGCCGCCGCCACCGTGCGGAAGTGATGCTCGAGCTCGGCTGCCGTCGGCACATAGACCATGCCCGGGAGCACCATGAAGCCGCTGGCACCGATGCGCTCAGCGTCGCGCACGAAGGTGACCGCGGTGGCGGTGGTGAACTCGGACACTCCGACGATGATCGGCACGCGACCTTCGGTCACCTCGACCGCGCCGCGCAACTCCGTGCGCTTCTCCGCGGCGCTCAGGGAATTGCCCTCGCCGACCGTGCCCATGAGCACCAGTCCGTGCACCCCGTCGCGCAGCAGCGCGGCCTGCACGGCCTGCGTGGCGCGCAGATCGAGCTCGAGCGCCGCGTCGAATTGGGTGGTGGCCGCCGGGTACACCCCGGACCAGTTGCAGGCGAGGTGGGCTGACATGCGCGCGATCGTATACGATCGACGAATGCGCGGGCAACGCGGGCTGACACCGTTTCATGTCGCGATTCAGGTGAGAGACATCGCCGAGGCGCGGCGTTTCTACGGCGGGGTGCTCGGCTGTGCCGAGGGGCGCAGCGATCGCGACTGGGTCGACTTCAACCTCTACGGCCATCAGCTCGTCTGCCACTTGAATCCGCTTCTCGGGCGCGAGGGGCGCATCAGCTCCTCATACAACCCGGTGGACGGTCACGGCGTGCCGGTGCCGCATTGCGGCGTAGTGCTCGGGCCTGAGGAGTGGAGCGAGCTGGCCGCGCGGCTGAAGCAGCACGAGGTGGAATGGGTCATCGAGCCCTGCACGCGCTTCGCCGGTGCTCCGGGCGAGCAGTCCACCCTCTTCATCCTCGACCCGTCCGGCAACGCGCTCGAGTTCAAGTCCTTCCACGACCTCGGACAGCTGTTCGCCCGCGTCTGACGTAGCGAAGGATCGTCAACAGCGCGCACGCAGGCGGCAAAAGCCCCGCAGGCGAACTGATGCCCAAGCTAACGTAGCAGCGCCGTTGCCTGATCGAGCGCGTCGCAATAGCGCATGAGCACCCCGGCGGTGATCGGGATGTACGCGGCGGCTCCCTCCCAGCGGTTGGCTTCGATCGCCTCGCGCACGCCCGGCAGCGTCTTCACCCCATAACCGGTCAACACGCCGGGCGCGTAGATGAAGTGGCGGTACCACTCGCGCCCGGGAAGGCCGCGCGCCTCCGTCAGCCTCTGCTCCATGCCCTGCAGCAGCGCATTCAGGCGTGACCGCCGCGCGGCATCCAGCCTGAGGCGGCCGGCCAGCAGCTGCGCGTAGGCCGCATCGTAGGCGCGCGCGCTCGCCTCGAGCCGCACGACCGCATTGTCGAGCGGCGCGAAGTCGAGCGGCGGCACCGGCGGCTCGCGGGCCGGTGGTGCCACGGCGCGCGTCGGATCGGCGGCCAGCTCGAAAGCGTTCTGGTCGAGGAGCCGCCCGAGCTCGGCGCTCTTGCGGCGCCGCTCCTCGGTCATGGTGCGCAGCTCCTCCACATAGGCGCCGAGCGTGTCGGCGAAGCCCGTGAACTCGAGCGGCAGTACTGCGGCGTCCGCCATGCGCAGCACCACGTGCCCGGCGGTCTCGGCCTCGGCGATGCCGTAGGCGAAGGTCGGATCGCCGAAGCGCACGTAATGATCGAACGAGTCGTAGCTCGAGTGATAGACACCCGCCTGATCATCCTCGCCGCGGTACTCGATGCTGAGCGCGGTCACACCGAGATGCTGCAGGAACGGTGTGTAGTCCGAGCCCGAGCCGAGCGCCCGCAGCGCCAGGTCCCCGCCGGCGGCGGCCAGGCGCGCCTCGCGCTGCGCCTGCGCCTGGTCGAGCTCATCCTCATCCACGGGCGCATGTGCGTAGCTCTGCGCCAGAGTGCGGGCCCGCAGCCGTGCCTGAGCGCTCGCCCCGGTCTCGGGATCCCTGACCGCGCTTGCGACCTCGTTGACCAGATGCTGCAGCGAGTGGCTGCCGCCTGCCGCAAGAAAGCCGCGCGTGTTGGTGTCGGAGTTGAGATAGAGCACGGCGTTGCGGCTCAGCTCCGCCGCATGCGTCTCGGCCCACTCGGTCGAGCCGAGGAGCCCCGGCTCCTCCCCGTCCCAGCTCGCGTACACCAGGGTGCGCTTCGGCCGCCAGCCGCTCCTCACCAGCGTCCCGATCGCTTTGGCCTCCGCCAGCATGGCGACCTGCCCGGACAACGGGTCCCAGGCGCCGAACACCCAGCCGTCGCGGTGGTTGCCCCGTACCACCCAGGCATCGGGGCTCTCGCGGCCGGGAATCCTCGCGATGACATCGTAGAGCGGCTTCAGGCTCCAGTCCGAGCGGATCGCGAGGTGCACCTTCGCGGGCCCGGGTCCGAGGTGATAGGTGATCGGCAACGCGCCGCGCCACTTGGGCGGCGCGACCGGGCCGCCGAGCGCCGCGAGCAGCGGCTGCGCATCGGCGTAGGAGATCGGCATCACCGGGATTTTGAGAATCGTCCGGGCATCGGCGAGCGTGAGGCGCTTCGCGTCCTTCGTCGCGCCGACACCGGGGGTGAGCGGATCACCGCTGTAGAGCGTCAGGTCGAGCACCGAGCCGCGCTGCACTCCCTCCGGCGGGCGCCAGCCGCCCTTGGGGTACACGTCGCCCTCTGCGTAGCCATCGTCGTGCGGGTCCGAGTAAATGATGCAGCCGATCGCGCCGTGCTCCTGCGCGAGCTTCGGCTTCAATCCCCGCCAGCCCGAGCCGTAGCGGGCAATGACGATCTTCCCTTGGACGTTGATGCCGCGGCGCGCGAGCTCCTGATAGTCCTTCGCCATGCCGTAGTTGAGGTAGACGAGCTCGCCGGTGACCTCGCCGTCGGCTCCGTAGGTGTTGTAGGGCGGCATGATGCCGGCCACGCCCGAGGTCGCATCGCCTTCGACCGGCGGCTCCGTCAGGCTTGCGGTGAAACGCGTGGGAGCGACGAGCTCCAGGCTGTGCTCCCTGAGCGTCGGATACAGCACCTCGAACACCTCGATCTGCGCCTGCCAGCCCCACTGCCGGAAGAGGTCGCGCACGAACTCGGCGTTGGCCTTGTCGTGGGGCGAGCCCACCTGATTGGGAGCCGAGGCGAGCTTCTTCATCCAGGCGCGCAGCTCCGCCGGATCGAGCTGCGCGTCGAAGCGCTGCTCGAGCGAGCGCTGCGCCGCGCCCTCCTGGCCCGTGAAGCCAAACAGCGCCGGTGCGCCCTCCCCCGCGGCCGTGGCCGAGGCGAGCGGGATGACTGTTGACAGCAGCAGCATCCACGGGCGCAGCGCGCGCCGGCGGCCCGTGATTCCTGTGATCGAGGCTTGCATGGCTGCGCTTCGGTCCTGTCGCCGTGACGAGGCTCGCGATCATACTCGCCCACCGGCGGCGCGACTCGACTTAAGGCGGCGCGCGGCGGCTCATGCACCCTGGCTTGCCAGGCACGGACGCGGGGAGCAACATCGCGACGCTGCGGACGCATTAGAACCAGCGGGGAATCAAAGCGACGCGTCTCTTCCCGTACATCACGGCCCTGTGAGCAGGACCACTCCGAGTCTCAAGAAACGGATGGTCCGGACGATAACGGATCAGACCGCTTGAGCCAGGTCGGCTGATTCCTGCGTCCGCGGAACGAGAGGGCACCATGGTTTCACTTAAGCGCTCGGGACACTTGAGGCCGAGCCTCCTGATCGGCTCCCTCGGAGGCGCGCTGCTGCTGGCCGCGGCTGGCGGCGCGGCGGGCGCGACCGCCACCACCACCATCATGGTCTCGGCGACGGTGGCTTCGAGCTGCACCGTGTCCGCCAACCCCCTGAGCTTCGGCCTCTACCAGCCGGGCCAGGGAAGCATGTCCGCCAGCACGACGCTGGCGGTCCGCTGCACCAGGGGTGCACCCTTCAGCGTGGCTCTCAATGCCGGTACCGGCGGCGGCACCGTGGCCCAGCGGCTGATGTCGATGGGCTCGAGCAAGCTGCAGTACAACCTCTACACCACGCCGGCGCACACGACGGTGTGGGGCGACGGAACGCTGAGCTCCGCGACGGTGAGCAGCATCGGCCGCGGACTCCTGAGCGCCGGGGCGATAACCCACACGGTCTACGGTCAGCTCCCCGATTCACCGGCCAACGTCGATCTCGCTCCGGGACTCTACACGGACACGATTACGGTGACCGTCAGCTATTGAGGGTCCATGTGACGCCCGTCACCGCGCCGCGGGCATGAGACCTGGCTCACACTGCAGTTCCGTGCGCTCGCCGTCGCTGTGAGCGCGGCGCGCGGCCCGGCTCGATCGCGTCTCAGATCGGCGGAAATCCCTATGGGCCGCGTCCCCGAATTGGGACTTATGTCGGCATTTTCCCGAGTCTTTTTGTATCAAGATTGATACCAACAAGCGGCAAGGAAAGCCGCGCGTGATTCGTCTTCAATCAACGTTCGGGAGTGTTATGCGTAATTCCATTGCTTCTCTCAGCGCGGGCGCGCTGCTGGCTCTCGCCGGCGCCGCCCAGGCCGCCCCGCCCAACCCCGCCACCACCAACATCGGTGTCTCGGCGACGGTGACCAAGAACTGCACGGTCGGTGCGACCCCCGTGGCGTTCGGGGCCTACTACCCGACTGCTGGCGCTCTGACGGCCAACAGCACGGTGTCGGTGAATTGCACCAAGACCACTCCGTTCACCGTGTCGCTCAACAAGGGCACGACGGCCGGTGGCTCGATCGCCCAGCGTCTGCTGACTGACGGCGGTGGCAACACCCTGCAGTACAACCTGTACAAGGATGCGGCGATGACGGTCGTGTGGGGTGACGGCACGGGCAGCTCGCAGACCAATGCGGGCGCCGGTGCGGGCATGGCGACCGCGGTGCAGTTCACCGCCTACGGCAGCCTGCCGGATGTCGCCTTCAACCAGGGCACGCAGCCGCCGGGACTCTACCAGGACACGGTCACCGTCAGCGTCGCGTACTAAGGCGACATGAGGGCCCTCGGGGCAACGCTACTGGCAATGGGTGTACTGGCTGCGGCCGCCACGGCCGCAGCCAGCGCCTTGAGTGTTGCCCCGATCCGCGTCCACTTAAGTTCAAAGGAGCGCACGGCGGTCCTCACCGTGCGCAACCAGGAAGACTCGCCGGTCGTCGTGCAGGTGCGCCCGACGGCCTGGTCGCAACCCGAGGGGCAGGACCAGCTCGACGATACCCATGAGCTCCTGGTCACTCCGCCGATCTTCACCATCCCGCCGAAGGGACTGCAGGTGCTGCGGATCGCGCTGCTGCGCGAGCCGGATCCGGCGCGCGAGCTCCCTTACCGTCTCGTGTTGTCGGAGATTCCGCCGGAGGTTCCTGCGGAGACGACCGGCCTGCGGGTGGCGCTGCGCATCACGCTGCCGGTGTTCGTCGCCGCGCGGGCGAAAAGCGCTCCCGAGCTCGCCTGGAGGCACCGCTGGCTCCCCGATGGCACGCTCGAGATCGAGGCCAGTAACCACGGCACCGCCCATCTTCAGATCACGGACTTCGACGTGGCTGGCAGCACCTCCGCCACCCCCGCGGACCTGCACGCCGGCAATTCGCACTATCTCCTGCCAGGCGCCGCGGCGCGCTGGCAGCTCCATCCGGGGAGCGACCTCGCCCGTGGCTCGCAACCGCTCACCCTTCACGGCCACTCGGATGCCGGCGACTTCACCGTCACCAGCAGCCCGGGTGCCCCGTAAGAAGACGCATGCGCCATGCGGAGACTGCACCGGAGCGCATCCGGAATCTGCGCAGTGCTCTTGTGGCTCCTTGCGGCCTCCGCCCACGCCGACGATGCCGGCACGCCTGACGCCGACTGGCGTCAGTCCGTACTCGAGCTGCGCGTGAACGGCGTGCCCTCCGGCCAGGACGTGGTCGCGCTGCGTGACTCGGGCGGCGGACTGTGGCTCGCTGAGAGCGACTTCGAGCGGCTGCGCCTGAAGCTCCCGCCCGTCCCGGCGCACCTCGCGGAAGGCAAGCGCTACTACCCAGTGGCTGCGATCCCCGGCGCTAAAGTGGTTTTCGACGAGGCGCGCAGCGCCGCGAGCATCAACGCACCCGCCGCCGCCTTCGTGAGCTCGAGTCTCTCGCTCACCGGCGTCAACCGGCCGCCGATTTCGCCGGCCGGGACGGGCGCCTTCTTCAACTACCAGCTCTACGGCCAGACCGGCCAGTACACGGGGGCCGATGTGGCCAGCGGCTACGGAGAGCTGGGGATCTTCGCCCCCCTCGGCGTGCTCATCAACACGGGCGCCGACTCGAGCGCTGCGGGCGCGGGCGGCTTCGTGCGCCTCGAGAGCACCTTCAGCCACGACTTTCCCAACTCGCTCGAGACGCTGCGTCTCGGGGACGCCGTCAGCGTTCCGGGCACATGGGGCGAAGCGGTGCGCTTCGGCGGGCTGCAGTGGGGCACGAACTACGCCATCCGGCCGGACCTCGTGACGACTCCGCTGCTCGCGGCGACCGGCACGGCGGTGCTGCCCTCGACGGTGGAGGTGTTCGTCAACGGCCGCGCCGTCGGCTCGAGTGAGGTGCCCTCGGGACCCTTCGTGATCAACCAGGTGCCGGCGATCAATGGCGCCGGTGATGTCAACATCGTGGTGCGCAACGCCCTCGGGCAGCAGCAGATCATCTCGATGCCGTTCTACTCGGCGGCCGTGATGCTGCAGCCGGGACTGTCGCTCTACGACATCGACTTGGGTCCCGTGCGCGAGAACTACGGCATCTCGAGCGGCGACTACGGGCCGCTCATCGCCTCCGCGACCTGGCGGCACGGCTTCACCTCGCTCTTCACGGGCGAGATCCACGGCGAGGCCATGAAGGATGGCCCGTGGGCCGCCGGCATCGACCTCGCGCAGGGGCTCGATCATTGGGCGGTCGTGACGGCGGACCTCGCGTTCGGTGGTCAGCCCGCGACCAACGGGCTCATGGGCAGCGGGCCCGAGCCCGCGAGCTCCGGAACCTACGCAGCCCTCGGACTGCAGCACGTCGACCAGCGCCTCAGCATCATCCTCGAGGCGCAGCACGCCACCTCAGGCTTTCGCGAGCTCGGCGACGTGGGTGGCATACCGACGCCGATCGAGCGCAACCTGGCGCAGGTCGGCTGGAACATGGGACACCCGGGGAGCGTGCAGCTCGCGTGGGCCTCGCAGCGCAACCCGGACGATTCTCGTCAGCAGACCTTCAGCGCGACCTACACCGTGAACATCGGACGGGGCAGCTTCAGCGCCTCCGCCAGCTACACGACCAGCGGCCCGACCGAGGACACCTTCGTCTCGGTCTTCTATGTGCTGCCGCTCGACAGCCGCCGCAACTTCTCGACGCAGTTTCGCTACGACAGCCAGCAACCCTCACCCAACGCGGCGCTGGTCGCGACGCTTCAGAAGAATCTGCCGCCCGGGCCGGGCGAGGGGTACCTTCTGTCCGCGGGCACCGACGGCAGCTACAACCTCCAGTACCAGCGGCAGTTCGACGCGCTCGAGGCGAGCGTGCAGGCGGCGCGCTACCTGGACCAGAGCGCCCAGAGCCTGACGCTCCTCGGCGGCGCCACCTTCATGGCCGGCGAGTTCCGGGCCACGCGCACCGTCACCGACAGCTTCGCGACGGTCGAGGTTGGCGGGGTTCCCGGAATTACCGTCTACTCCGACAACCACCCGGTGGCGACGACCGACGAGAACGGCATCGCGGTCGTGCGCGATCTGCGCTCCTTCGACGTCAACCGCCTGAGCATCGATCCGCTCGACCTGCCGCTCGATGCCGCGGTGGCCAATCCGCGCGTGCAGGTCGTGCCCCCTTACCGCAGCGGCATGCTGGTCGACTTCCCGGTGAAACGCATTCATGCCGGCGTCTTCCGGCTGCAACGCGCCGACGGCACCCCCGTACCGGCGGGTGCGACGGTTACGCTCGAGGGCGAGGATTTCCCGGTTGGCCTGGACGGGCTGGCTTACGTCACCAACTACGATCACGGCACCACGGGCGAAGCGCACTGGGCGGGCGGCCAGTGCACCTTCCGCCTGCCGCCGCCGCCCGCCGGCGAGCCGCAGCCGGATGTCGGCGTGATCGCCTGCCGGAGCGCCCCATGAGCCCGGCGCGCCTGCTGCGACCGCTGGGTGCGCTGCTCGCGTGCGGGGTGCTCGCGCTCGCTGCGCCGGCGGCGCACGCGGCCATCACCTCCTGCACCGTCACGGCCGTCGGGGTCGCCTTCGGGACCTACACGCCGATGCAGGCCACGCCGCTCGACATGAACGGCACCATCAACATCGCCTGCACGGGAGTCACGGGCCGCAATACCGTGACCATCGATCTCTCGACCGGCGTGAGCAACAGCTACCTGGCGCGCACCCTGACCACAGGCGTGTCCACGCTCGGTTACAACCTGTACTTCGACGCGGCTTACACCCAGGTGTGGGGCAACGGCACCGGCGGCAGCATCCAGGGCAGCGCCACCATCCGTCGTCGCACGCCGAACGCCTCGCTCCCGGTCTATGGCGCCATTGCCGCGCGCCAGGATCCCGCGCCCGGCAGCTACGCCGACACCATCCTGGTGTCCGTGAACTACTGAGTCTGGCGTAAAGCCGCGGCGGCCCTCAGTCGACCACCGACGACTGGATCCTGATACCGGCCCGCAGCACGTGGGTCACGGGCGTGGCCTCGGCCACTTCGAGGAGCCGCGTCTTCTGCGCGGCGGTGAGCGGCTTGGTGAAGGAGAGGCGCCGCTCGATGTGATCCCGGCCTTCGGCGTCACGTGACCAGCGTACCCCGACGGTGATCTTGCCCAGCATCCAGTCGTTCTGCGCCGCGTGCTTGCGCAGCGCCACCGCAGTGCAGGTGCCGAGGCTCGCGAGCAGCAGCGCGCGCGGCGCGAAGCCCGCATCGCTGCCGCCGGCGGCGACCGCCTCATCGGCCGTCAGGTGATGATGACCGGAGACCACCTGCTGTACGTGGTGGTGCTCATTGATTACCGTGACGTAAGCCATGCGCTGCTCCTCCGTCGCCCGCGCGTCGCCGCCCGTGCGGGCCGAGCGGGCGCGCTGCGCGCGTCAGCATACTCCTCGCGATGCTCGCGACGCTCATGCCGGTCACGTCGTCGAGTCGGTAAGGCGCGCCGTGGAGGATGGCCTCGGCCGCGCGCAGGCCGCTGCGGATTGCCGGGCCGATCCCTTCGCCCAGATCGCGGCTGGCGAGCCCGGCCGCATCGCCGGTGATGAACGCATTGTCGCGGCGCACGACGTCGACGCGTCCGCGCAGAAAGTAGCTGTAGCCGGCCGGGTCATAGTGCGCCCCGCGGGTGAGTCCGCCGTCGAGCTTCGCGGCGAAATGCGCCCAGTGCGTCTTGATGTCCTGGCCCGCGCTCTTGATGCGCTCGGCAAAGCCGCCGATGCCGACGTTGAGCCAGCCGCCCTCCTTCGGCACGTACCACGAGTATCCGGGCAGTCCCTCCTCACAGAACCACAGATGGCAGTCGCCGTCCTGCCAGTCGTACTCGATCTCGTGCTCGAGCGTCACGATCTGCAGCTCGTGCCCGCGCGGATTGAGCTCCCGGAAGAGGTTGCGGTACACCGGGCAGCGCGTGCCGCCGGCGCCGATGAGGTAGCGGCAGCGATAGGCGCCGTCGATCACGTAACCGTCGCCGTCCGCGACTATCTCGCGCGCGTTGTGCTGCTCGACCGGGGCGCCGGAGCGCTCGAGCAGCCATGCGTCCCATTCGAAGCGCCGGATGGAATGCTGCACGCACGGCACCGGCAGGTTAAGCCGCCCGTAGTGCACGCGCAGGCGCGGGAAGGTGAGCAGGCGATGCGGGTAATCGTCGAGATCCATCTCCAGCTCGCGCACCACTTGCGGAGTGATCCAGCCGGCGCACAGCTTGAGGCGCGGAAAGCGCTCGCGGTCGAGCACCAGCACGTTCGCGCCCGCGCGCTGCAGGGCCCGGGCGGCGCTCGAGCCCGCGGGCCCGCCACCGACGATGATCACCTCGCACGAGCGCATGAGTGTCAGGGCGTGTACAGGTGCGCGCGCGTCCAGGGAACGTCGTTGTTATCCGCGGTCGCAAACACCACCTGAAAGAGCTGCAGCGTGCCGGTGGAGAACGCCGCGACCGAGCCCGCGAGATACAGCCGCCACATGCGCAGGAACTTCTCGTCGAACATCGCCCGCACCCGTTCGCTCGCCGCCTCGTAGAGCGCCAGCCAGTGACGCAGCGTCTGCGCGTAGTGCAGCCGCAGGTTCTCGACATCGAGCACCGACAGGTCCCACGGCTCGAAGATCTGCGACATCTCCCCGAGCGAGGGCGCATAGGCGCCGGGGAAGATGCGCTTCTCGATCCACGGCTGCAGACGCGCCGGGTGGTTGCGGCCGATCGAGTGAATCAGGCCGCGCCCGTTGCCGCCGAGGCAGCGGCGCGCGATGCGCCCGAGCGTCGGGTAGTTCTTGACGCCCACGTGCTCGAGCATCCCGACCGACGCGAATGCGTCGTAGTGGCCGGAGATGTTGCGGTAGTCGTCCTCGACGTACTCGACCTGGGCGGTGAGACCCTCGCGCGCGGCCCGCTCGCGCGCATACGCCACCTGCTCGCGCGAGATGTTGAAGGCGCGTACGCGCACCCCGTAGTGGCGCGCCATGTGCAGCGCCAGCGTCCCCCAGCCGCAGCCCGCCTCCACCACGCTCTCGCCGGGCTGCAAGCGCAGCTTGCGGCACACGTGGTGCATCTTGGCGGTCTGCGCCTCATCGAGCGTCGCCGTCGGCGTCGGGTAGTAGGCGCAGGTGTAGGCCATGGTGCTGCCGAGCCATAGCGCGTAGAACTCGTTGCCGATGTCGTAGTGGTGATGAATGTTGTCGCGCGAGCCGCTGAGCGTATTCACGTGCGGCCGGTGCGCCAGGTGTGCTGCGCGTCGCAGCCACGAGGACTTGTCGCCCATGGCGCTCGCCCGGTACACGGTCTCGAGGAGCTCGACCAGGTCGCCGTCGATGCTCACGCTCCCATCGCTGTAGGCGTCGCCAAAACGTACCCAGGGATCCGCCAGGAGCGAGACCAGCGTGGCGCGGCTCGCAAAGGTCACACGCGCCACCGGTGCCGACGCGGAGCGCACGCGCGCCCCTCCCCGCACCGCGAACTCCACCGGCGGATCGCCGAGGATCGAGCCTATGCGCCGCAGCAGCCAGCGGTCGGTGGCCCGTGCCTCGCCCGGCGGTGCCGCGTCCGTCGCGGGCGCGGCGCGCGGGGCTTCAGCGTGCTGGGGGGCGGATGCCAGGCTCTTCTCAACGGCATTCACGGGGAATCCTCCTTCGAGAAGTCCTAATTTATCACGGCGCCTGCGCCCCGGCGCGCGGGCGACGAATCGCCGCCGAGTCAGCGTGTTACAAAGCACTTCGTTCGGACCCCCTCTGGCAGCGGGCCTCGGCTAGACTGCGCCTCCGTGCCGGGATCGAGAACAACCATGAAACGCCCTGCTGCTTCGCTCGCCCTGGGAGCCTCTCTGGTCGCTCTGAGCATGACGTGCGCCGCCTCCGTCACCGCGCTGGCGCAATCCGCAGCCGCTGCCCCGGCGCCTGAGCCAGCCGCGCCGCGCGCACACGGCATCGACCTGGCGGGAATCGATCGCTCGGTGAGGCCCGGAGACGACTTCTTCCGTTACGCCAACGGTGGCTGGTTGCAGCGCACCGAGATTCCCGCCGACCGGAGCAGCTACGGCGCCGGAGCGATCCTGGCCGAGCTGACAGCAAGACGGACCGCGGCGCTCATCAGGGGCGCGGCCGCGCACGCGCCGGCCGGGTCCGACGCCCGCAAGATCGGCGACTACTACGCGAGCTTCATGGACGAGGCGCGCATCGAGCAGCTCGGGCTCAAGCCGCTCGCCGCCGCGCTCGCGCGCATCGACACCATCGCCGACCGCTCGCAGCTTGCACAAGCGCTTGGGCAGCAGCTGCGCGCCGATGTCGACGTGCTGAACAGCACCAACTTCTATACGCAGAACCTCTTCGGCCTGTGGGTCGCGCAGGATCTCGATACGCCTGCCTCCTACTCGCCCTTCCTGCTGCAGGGCGGGCTGGTGATGCCGGATCGCGACTATTATCTGAGCGCGGCCGCGCCCATGGCTGCCATCCGCGAGAAGTACCAGGCGCACATCGCCGCGGTGCTCGAGCTTGCGGGCGTGCCGGACGCGCGCACCAAGGCCGGACGAGTCTTCGCGCTCGAGCGGCATATCGCGGAGGCGCACTCGAGCCGCGCGGACTCCGAGGACGTCAAGAAGGGCAACAATCACTGGTCACGGCCGGACTTCGACAGCCGCGCTCCCGGGCTCGACTGGCAGGCATTCTTCGCGGCCGCGGGACTTGCGCAGCAGCCGCGCTTCGTCGTCTGGCAGCCGCACGCGGTGAGCGGGATCGCGGCGCTGGTTCGGAGCGAGCCGCTCGAGACCTGGGTGGACTACCTGCGCTTTCACGCCCTCGAGCGCGCCTCACCGTACCTGCCGAAGGCGTTCGTGCAGGAGAACTTCGAGTTCAATCAGCACGTGCTCTCCGGCACTCCGAAGCTGCGCGCCCGCTGGAAACGCGCGGTCGACGACACCAACGGGGCCCTCGGCGAAGCCGTCGGCAAGCTCTACGTCGAGCGGTATTTCCCCGCCTCTGAGAAGGCGCGCGCCGAGCAGATGGTACGCAACCTCGTCGCGGCCTTCGCCACACGCATCGATCGGATCGAATGGATGGCTCCCGAGACGCGCCGCCAGGCCAAAGCCAAGCTCGCAACGCTCAAGGTGGGGCTGGGATACCCGGACCGGTGGCGCGACTATTCAGGGCTCGAGGTAGTCAATGGCGATGCCTGGGGCAATGCCGAGCGCGCGAGTCTCTTCGACTACCGGCGCAATCTCGCCAAGCTCGCCCAGACGGTCGACCGCTCCGAGTGGTGCATGACTCCACAGACGGTCAACGCCGTGAACCTGCCGGCGATGAACGCCCTCAACTTCCCCGCGGCAATCCTGCAGCCGCCGTACTTCGACCCGCGGCGCGATCCGGTGCTCGACTACGGCGCGATCGGCGCGGTGATCGGTCATGAGATCAGCCACAGCTTCGACGACCAGGGGGCGCTGTTCGATGCCGAGGGGCGGCTGCGCAACTGGTGGACCCAGGACGACTTCGCGCACTTCGAGGCCGCGGGCAAAGCCCTCGCGGAGCAGTTCGATCGCTATCGCCCCTTCCCGGATGTCGCCGTGAACGGCCAGCAGACGCTGAGTGAGAACATCGCCGACGTGGCGGGACTGGCCGCCTCGCTCGACGCGTGGCGGCTGACCCTCGGCGGCCAGCCGCCCGCGGGTGCCGCGGGCTTCAGCGCCGAGCAGCTGTTCTTCCTGAGCTTCGCGCAGTCGTGGCGGCAGAAGATCCGTGAGCCCGCGCTGCGCCAGCGCCTGGTCACCGACGGCCACGCCCCGGCCGAATACCGCGCCGACACCGTGCGCAACCTCGACGTCTGGTACGACGCCTTCGGGGTCAAGCCGGGTGAGAAGCTGTACCTGGCCCCCGCGGATCGCGTGCGTGTCTGGTAGGCGGGAACGGCCGGCGCGGCGCGGCGCTCAAGCGGGGCGCAGCCGCGAGAAGTACACCAGCGTGCTATAGGGCATGACGACGCGGCCGTCACGCTCGTGACGGCCGAAGAGCTCGCGCAGCCGGACGATCAGCGGCTCGTAGTCGGAAGACCCAGGCTCGGGAGCATAGGAGGAGGACATCAGCCGGCCCTTCAGTCCCTCGAAATCGAGGACCTGCTGATTGGGAAAGCTCCTGACCTCCATCGCCGGACCGAGGAACTCGCGCATCGCGGCGACGTCGGCCCGGCTCGCGGCGATGCGCGTGTAGTCAGGCGCGTGGCGCTTGAGCAGCGCCTCGTAGTCGGCCAGGAACGGCGTCGCCTCGGGCGGGCGCTCGTTCCACAGGAGCGCCGCCCACGACGGGGGTCGCAGCACGCGCAGCGCCTCAGAGCGCGCGCGTTGCACGTCGAACCAATGAAATGCCTGGCCCGCAACCAACAGCTCGACGCCGCCGGCGGCGAGTGTGGTCGCCTCAGCGCTGCCCTTGACGCTGTGAAAATGCGGGTGGTGGCCGAGCCGTTCCTCCGCCGCGGCGCGCATCGCGTCGTTCGGCTCCACCGCGAAGACCTCCGCCCCACACTGGAGCAGGAGCTCGGTGAGGATGCCGGTACCGGAGCCGAGATCGGCGACCACCGCACCGCGGACGAGCCCACAGCGCTCCTTGAGCAGCTCGATGGCCGGCGGCGGATAGCTCGGGCGGTAGCGCGCGTAGGCTTCCGCCCGGGAGCTGAAGCGCTCGGTCGGCCGCATCAAGCCGGCCCCTGCCGCGCACACGGGCGCTGTACCGGAGCCCACGCCGGACAGTGCGACCCGGAGTGACACCGCGTGCCTCTCCATAAAGACATGGGGACACGGTAGCTTAATCGCGTGACAATGTCGTCAAGCCGTCGGAGGACTGCGATGTCCGGCCCCTACAAGCGCCTCGAGACCAAGCTGGTGCACGCCGGAGAGCCGCGCCCGCGCATCGACGGCGCGGTGGAGATGCCGATCTTCCAGTCGGCCACCTTCGAGTACCGCGGGGAGCGGCGTTACGACGACGTGCGCTACCTGCGCCTCAACAACACGCCGAATCACCTCGCGCTGCATGCCAAGCTCGCCGAGCTCGAGGGCTCCGAGGCCGCGCTGGTCAGCGCGAGCGGCATGGCGGCGATCACCACGACGCTCCTCACGGTGCTGTCGGCCGGCGATCACCTGCTGGCCCAGAACTGCCTGTACGGCGGCACGCATGACTTCGTGACCCGCGAGTTCGCCGGCCTCGGCTTGGGCGTGGACTTCATCGACGCCGACCGGCCCGACTCCTGGCGCGCGCACCTGCGGCCCAACACCCGCGCCGTGTACGTCGAAGCGATGACCAACCCCCTGCTCGAGGTCGCGGACCTCAAGGCGGTGGTCGAGTTCGCCCGTGCGCACGGACTGGTATCCATCATCGACAGCACCTTCGCGAGCCCGGTCAACTTCCACCCCATCGAGGCCGGGTTCGACCTCGCGATCCACAGCGCCACCAAGTATCTGAACGGGCACTCGGATATCGTTGCGGGCGCCGTGGTGGGCAGCGCCGCCCTGATCGAGCGGATCCGACACAAGGCCAATCACCTGGGCGGCTCGCTCGATCCGCACGCCGCATTTCTGCTCAACCGCGGGCTGAAGACGCTGGCGCTGCGGGTGCGCTACCAGAACGAGAGCGCGCTCAGGATCGCGCAGTTTCTCGAAGCGCACACCGGCGTCGACCGCGTGCACTACGCGGGGCTCGAGAGCCACCCGCGGCACGCGCGGGCGCGGAGCCTGTTCGCCGGCTTCGGCGGCGTGCTGAGCTTCGAGCTCAAGGGGCCTGCCGAGCGGGCCGACGAGCTCGCCGGCCGGGTACGGATTCCGGCGATTGCACCGAGCCTCGGCGGCGTGCATACGCTGCTGACGCGTCCGGCCACGACCTCGCACTCGGGACTTGCGCGCGAGGACCGCCTGCGTCTCGGCATCAGCGACGGGCTGCTGCGCCTGTCGGTCGGCATCGAGGCCACCGAGGACCTGCTCGAAGACTTCGCGCAGGCGCTCGCTTGAGTCGCCAGGCCGCAAGTTTCGGGTGGCGGCAGGAGCGGCTGCGCCTCAGGATGCCGCATGTCCACTGAGCTCATCACACCGGCCGCCAGCTCCGCGGTGCATGCCGCCGCCCGCTGGCGTACACCGCTCGAGCTCACGCTCCTCGGAGCGATCTGGGGTGGCTCGTTCCTCTTCATGAGGGTGGCGGCGACGGACTTCGGCCCGCTGCCTCTCGTCGAGGCGCGCCTCGCCCTCGGCGGGCTCGTTCTGACGCCGTTCCTGTGGCGCGCGCGGGCGCAGCTCACCGCGGGGCTGTGGCTGCGGATCGCGGGAATCGCGGCCATCAACTCCGTCGTCCCGTTCGCGCTCTTTGCCTGGGGCGCGGAGCGCGCACCGGCCGGCATCGGCGCGATCACCAACGCGATGACGGTGATGTTCACCTATCTGGTCGCGCACTTCTTCTTCGGCGAGCGCGTTGGTGCGCGGCGCCTCATCGGCCTCGCAGCCGGATTCGTCGGCGTCGCGATCCTTGCGAGCGGCAGGACCGCGGGCGAGGGCGTATGGCAGGCGGCGCTCGCCGGCACGGCGGCCTCGGTCTGCTACGGCTTCGGCATCAACCTGGTGCGCCGTTATCTCACCGGCTACCCTTCCGCCGCGGTGGCGGCCGCCAATCTCATCACGGGCTCGGTGCTGCTCGCCCCGCTGGCGGCCTATACCTGGCCGGCGCGGGCGATCCCCGCGGCGTCCTGGGCGAGCGCGGTGCTCCTCGGCGCGCTCTGCACCGGGGTGGCCTTCGTGCTCTACTACCGCCTCATCGCCCGCATCGGCGCCCCGCGCACCTCGACGGTCACGTACCTGATCCCGCTGTTCGGTGTGGTCTGGGCCTGGCTCGTGCTCGGCGAGCCGCTCACGGCGAGCATGGCGCTCGCAGGGGCGCTCATCCTTTCGGGCGTCGCGCTCAGCCAGCAGCGTGCCGCGGGGAAATGATGGCGGCGCACGAGCTCGTCACGCCCCGGCAGCTGACGGCCGACCCGCGCCGCCGGCTGGATTTCCCCCAGCTGCTCAACGCACGCGACCTGGGTGGCTGCCCGACGCTCGATGGCGGGCGCACGCGCTGGCGCTCGCTGCTGCGCGGCGACGATCTCGCGCAGCTCAACACCGCGGGCCTGCGCGCGCTCGCCGATTACGGCATCGAGACGGTCATCGACCTGCGCTGGCGCGCGGAAGTTGAGCGGCACCCGAGCCCGATCCCCGCCGCCCTGCCGCAGGTTCACTACCGGCAGGTCTCGCTCCTCACGCCCAGCGAGGATGAGTGGCGCGAGCGCAGCGTCGATGCCACCAAGGAGCTCTGGAACTGCGTGGTGCTCGAGCAGGTGCGCCTCGAGCTGCGCGAGGTGCTCCGGGCGATCGCAGCCGCGGCGCCGGGCCCGCTGCTCTTTCACTGCATTGCCGGCAAGGACCGCACCGGGCTGGTCGCGGCGCTGCTGCTCGCGCTCGCGGAAGTGCTTCCCGAGGCCATCGCGCACGACTACGCCCTGAGCAGCGCCAATCTGCGTGACGGATATCTCGAGCGCTATGCGCACCTGGAGCCGGAGCAGATCCTCGCGGCTTTGCACTGTCCGGAAGAAGGTGCGTACAACATGCTGAAATTCCTCGCCCATGCGGGCGGCGTGCGTGCGTACCTCAGGGAAATCGGCCTCGCGGGCGATGAGATCGCGGCGCTGCGCGCGCGGCTGCGCGAGTGAGCGCGCGAGCAAGCGCTCACTCTTCCGGGTGAGCGAAGTGTGACTCGCACGCAGGGGGCCGCGCTCGATCGGTGCGGCCATTCACGGCGGGTTCAGCCACGCTGCAAGATACTCATCATCGCACCGGTTGCGCGTGTTCCCGAGCCGCCCACCCTTGTCAAGCGCGGGCACCATTTTTGAAGCACGCCCGGATTTGAGCACGCGGTACACCGGTGCGTTCTCTTTTCCCCCTCCTCGCCTGTTCCGCTATCCTCGCGCGACCCTGGGACGCGGGAGACTGGCATGGAAATCACCGGCGGCTGTCTCTGCCGGGCGGTGCGCTACACGATCCGCGCAGCGCCGCTCGTCACGCGTACCTGCTGGTGCCGTGTGTGCCAGTACATCGGCGCGGGCAGCGCCACCGTGAATACCTGCTTCCCCAGCGAGGCGCTCGAGGTGACGGGCGAGCTGCGCGATTACCGCATGATCGTCGACAGCGGCAATGCGGCGCATCGGCGCTTCTGTCCGGTGTGCGGCACACACCTGTTCAGCGCTTCCGAGGCGCGCCCCCACCTGGTGTTCGTGCGCGCCGGTACGCTCGACGACCCGGAAATCGCCCGTCCGGAGCTCACCATCTGGACGGCGAGCGCGCCGAGCTGGGCCTGCATCGACGATCGCCTCCCCAGGGTCGAGCGCCAGCCGCCGCCGGCCGCCTGAGCGTCAACGCAGACCCAGCGCCGCTCGCAGCTGCGGCGCCGTCATGAGGCGCGTGTAGACGGGCGTACCGACGTCGAACTCGCGCGCCCGCGCCAACGGTCCGACCACGACCGGAGCGAAGCCGGCATCCCGCACCAGCCGCTCCGCCACGGCGAGTGCCTGCGCGTCATCACCCGCCAGAGGTATCGCGACGGGCTCGCCGGCACGGTGCGCCTGGCTCGCGAGGTCGCCGGAGTTGATCGCATTGAAGGCGCGCACCAGGCGCACACCCGGCAGGAACTGTGGGTCGGCCACCCCGGTGCCGAGGCGCCGCGCCTCGACGGCCATCTCGCCGTCGCGCGAGGGGTAGGGATTGCAGGTGTCGAGCACGATCTTGCCGGCGAGCTCCGCCTTGAGATCGCGGCCGACCTGCGGCAGCGCTCCATACGGGACGGACACCACCACCACGTCGCCGAACACCGCTGCATCGCGCGGTGTGCCGACCCGGACCTTCGGCCCGAGCGACGCGGCCAGTCCCCTGAGCTCCTCGGGATGGCGCGAGGAGATGAGCACCTCGTGCCCGGCGGCAACCCACAGCCGCGCGAGCGTCCCACCGATGTGGCCGGTGCCGATGATCCCGATCTTGAGCGGCGCAGCGGCGGGCACCGCGACCGAGAGCGCGGCGCTGCTCATCGCCGCGAGACACGCGAGCAGCGCGCCGAGCGCCGCGACGAGCCGACGCGGCGCGGCCTGCCTCATTTGGGCGAGAACTCCACGTAGGTCTGCCAGCGCGGCACGCCCGGATTGTCGGTATCGATGACCAGCGTCCCATGCGCGCGCTGCTCGCTCGAGGCGAGCTGCAGCGGCGCGCTCTCGCCGCAAGCCGCCTGCAACGGCAAGGGCGTCTTTACCGAGATCGCGCGCGCGGCAGCGACGTCCTCGGCGGAGGCGCTCGAGGGCTCGACGCGGGCGGCCGTGATCTGCGTGACGGGGACGGTGACGAAGCGGTAGCTCACGGCGCCCACCCACTCGCCCTTGCCGCCCTTGCCCTTGGTGCCCCTGCCGGCGGGCGCTTTGTTCTCAGCGGGCCTGGCAGCGGTGTCGAAGCCCTCCTGCTTGGTGAGCGGCGGCTCGGTCAGCTTGATCTGCCGCGGCTGCGGCGGTACCAGGATGTTGCGCGTCGCGAGCCCCTGCAGCCGCCATACGGCGAGCAGCTGCAGCGGAAAGCTGCTCTGGCAGCGCACCGAGTACAGCCCGTGCCAGCCGGAGCCGTCCGAGTTGAGGCTGAGCGGGACTTTCTGATTGTCGCCGATCGCAAACAGCACCACGGAGCCCGGCGTCACCAGCGCCCCCTGCGAGGCGGTCGCGGTGATCTCATACATGCCGATGTCGTTGTTGGCCTGGAACTGGGCCGGCGTGGTGTCGTTCACCTGCACGTCGCAGGCGCTCAGGCACAGCAGGGCCGGAAGCCAGGAGAGCCGAATGAGCTTGTACATGCTGCCCCCTTCATGACTGCAGCCGATCCGCCGGGGGAGCCGGTCTTCTGTGGAGGTCGGCCGGCGCCCTGCAGAAAGTCGCGCCGCAATGGGCTGTAAGAAGCGCCGGGCGCGCCGCGAGCGCGCCCGGGCCACGAAAGACTGCGCGCCGCGCCTTACTTCTTTCTCCGCGCTCCGGACCGCTTCGCCGCTCTGAAGGAGATTCCGCAGCGCATCGCCTTCTGCTGCACCGCCGCCGCCGTGCGCCCGAGCTTCTTCGCGACCTGACTGGTGGGAGTTCCCGCCTTCGCGAGTGCCTTGAGGGTCTGCAGTTCACGGGCGCTCCAGGAGGCGCCGTCGTTCGGTGGACGTCTTGCCATCTCGCTACTCCGCTAATCACCCAACTCAAGGGCCGGACTTGTAATCATACACCGATGAGCGGTGAAGCGCGCGTCTCACAAACGATCGGTAACATGTTGGAAACGCCGCAGCGCGGTGTGCGCCGCCGGGATGTTGCTGCAGCGCCCCGCGCCACCAACTTGCAACTGGCCCGAGAGTCCGGGCTCAGCGCGTGATGCGTTGGTAATCCTCCGCGGTCATCGCCGGCAGCTGCTCGAGGAAGGCGACCAGATCCCAGATCGCCGCATCCTCGAGCGTCGTGCCCCAGGCGGGCATGGCGCTCATCTTGATGCCGTGTTTGATGACCCAGAAGGCGCGGCGTGGATCCGGGGGCCGCTGCTCGGCGAGATTCGGCGGATGCGGATACAGGCCGCGGCGCAGCTGGGCGCGGGTCACACCGGGCGCCAGATGACAGGCGGTGCACTCGCGCGCATAGCGAGCCGCCCCGGCCGCAACGCGCGCCGACCCGCTGAGGTCCTGCGGCACCACCAGGGAGTGCGCACGCACCTCGATCGAGCGATCGCGCAGGAACGCAGCCGCCAGCTGCGCCGCTCGCTGCAGCGTCGCCCGCCACGCGGCCACCCAGCGCACCTACTGCACGACGATGGTGCCCGTCATGCGCGGATGAATCGAGCACGTATAGCGATAGGTGCCGGGCGTGCCGAACCGGAACGAGAAGGTCTCGTTGGTGTCGAGCGCGCCCGAACGGAACAGGCCGGTGTCGCTCACGACGGTGTGCGGCTCATCGTCGCTGTTCCTCCAGGTGACGGTCGTGCCGGCTTTGATGGTGATGGTCATGGGCGCGAACATGAAATCCCGGGCGATCACGATGCCCGGTGCCTCGGCCCCCGCAGCCGCGGGGCGAGCCGCAGCCGCCTCGGCGGCCGGGGCCTGCGCCCATACGGCGCCGGGGCTCGCAACCACGAGCAGCACGAGGCTGGCGGCCGGCAAGCGGCGCCGGCGGCGCACGTCAGGCGAGGGTCGCATCGGCGAGCGCCAGCGAGCGCGGGTGCTGCACCAGGGACGCGCTGGTGATGCCCAGCATCGCGGGCAGCTGATCGGGCGCAACCTTCAGCGGTCCCGGTCCCGCCCCCACGCCCGCCTCCGGCTGCGGATAGGCCGTGGAGCGGGCCGTATGGAAGGTCACGTGGCCCTCGACTTTCTGCACGATCTGGTGAATGTGACCGTTCAGCACCGTGACTGAGCCGAAGCGGCGCAGCTGTTCCATGAGCTGCGGCGCGTCCCCCGTCCCCCAGCCCCACGGCTCGTAGACCGTCCACAGCGGCATGTGCGCGAAAACGACGATCGGAGTGCTCGCCGAGCGAGCCTTGAGATCGTCCGCCACCCACGCGAGCTGCGTGGGCCCAAGCGTGCCGAGTCCGCCGGGCTTGAACTCGAGCACGTTCACCAGGGCCACGAAGTGCACGCCGGCGTGATCGAAGCTGTAGTAGCCGCGGCTCCCGGACGCCTTGCCGAAGCGCTTGAAGTACTCGGTGACGGTGGCGTCGGTGGTGTCATGCTCACCCGGAACGGTGTGCAGCTCGCTCACGCGCAAGCGCGCGAGCAGCTGCTGCGCCAGATCGAATTCCGCGGGCTTCGACAGGTGGGTGATGTCCCCGGTGTGGATGATCAGCTGCGGCTGCCGGGGCAGCGCGTTGACGAGCTCGATGCTGCGCGTCAGGGTCCCCGCCACGTCGGGGTTGGCCTCTTTACTGAAGCCGATGTGCGTATCACTGATCTGCACGAACAGCGGCTTGCCGAGACCGGCAGCCGCCTTGGGGTCTGCCGCCGCGGCGGCGAGCTCGACCGGCATCAGTACGCCGCCGGCGAGCGCGAACAGCGTGCCCGCGCCGCCGTAAGCCAGACACTGAAGCGCGTTGCGGCGCGAAAACGCACGACTCTCGTCCGGCATCTCGGTCTCCTCACGGCAGAAGTTGTGAGGAGGAGACCCTCCCCCGGTGCGGTTTATTCCCGCGGCAGCCGGCGCGCCCCGCTAACGCGTGTCGTGCGCAGCGAGGTCCTGCAGCAGCCGCGCGAGCCCGTCGAGCTCCTCCCATCCGGCATCCGACACGGCGCAATAGCCGAGATCGCCGGCATGCCAGCACTCGAGGTGATAGCCGCTGCGCGACAGCTGCGCGGGCAGCGGTCTCACGCCCGCCGCGAAGCTGAACACGTTGATGACGTGCGCGCCGTGCTCGTAGACGACCGCCGCGACGCGCTGCCGATCCAGGTAGTCGGCGCGGCCGCCGACCAGGCGGTAGCCCTGCGCGCTGAAATCGGCGACCGCCGGGGAGACGTCGGCGTGCCCGGCGAACCAGGGCTTCACGGTGTGCCGATCGGTCGAGACCACGTCCGTCAGGTGCCCCGGCATGAGCGAGCGCACATGCGCGGCCAGGAGCTCATCGGGCAGCGCCGCCGGTGAGAGCGGCGCGAGCATCACCACCGCGAGGCTCGCCGCGAGTGCCGCGGCTGCGCCGGCGAGAGTCCCGAGCCAGAACGGGCGTAGCCGCCACGCCGGGCGCGCCGCCGCCCCGAGCACCCGCTTTGCGGCGGCCGCTTCGGCGTCGAGCATGCGTGCGATGCGTGCCTGCAGCTCCGGGGAGGCCCGGCCGTAGTCGACCTCGCGGCGAATCCGTGTTCGGGTGCGCTCGAGATGCTCGAGCAGCGCGCGGCACTCGGGACAGTGCTCGGCGTGCCGCTCGGCGGCAGCGGCCGAGACCGCGTCGAGCTCGCCGTCGAATGCGGCCTGGACCGCCAGGCTTTCAGCGCACTGCATGCGGCTCTCCTCCCGCCTCGAGCCAGGTCAGCTTGAGAGCGGCGCGCGCCCGCGCCAGGCGCGACATCACCGTACCGATGGGCACCTGCGCCACGGCGGCGATCTCGCGGTAGCTCATATCCTCCACCTCCCGCAGCAGGAGTACCTCGCGCTGCTCCTCGGGCAGGGCGGCGATGAGCCGCGCGAGTGTGCGCCCCTGGTCGCGCGCGATCGAGGCGCGCTCCGGGTCGGGGAGCGCCGCGGGCGCATGGGGCGCGGGCTGCGCCTGATGCTCCTCGGTGAGCGGCTCGTAGGCGCGCCGCCGCCGCTCGGCGAGCGCGCTCAAGTGACAGTTGCGCACGATGGCCAGCAGCCAGGAGCGCGCGTCCGGCCCCCGCAGGCTGTCGAAGGCGCGGTATGCGCGCATGAACGCCTCCTGCACGATGTCGTCGGCGTCGCTCGGGGAACGGCACAGCCAGCGCGCCAGTCGCTGCGCGGCATCGAGGTGCGGCAGCACCAGCGCCTCGAAGCGAGTGCGTTTGTCATCCATCGATCAAGCCGAGAAACCGCCTCTGCGCCGCGGACCCGTGCGAACAGGACTGCCGGCGAGCGGTCTTTATTCCCGCCGCCCGGCCCGGAGAGCGGCCGCATCGACGGTGTTGGAGAGGAGCATCGCGATGGTCATGGGACCCAGGCCCCCCGGTACCGGCGTGATCCAGCCGGCGCGTTCCGCGGCGCGCTCGAACTCGACATCGCCGACGAGCTTTCCCGAGGCGCTGCGGTTGATGCCGACGTCGAACACCGCGGCGCCGGGGCGCACCCACTCCCCGGGAACGAAGCCGGCCTTGCCGACGGCCACGACCAGCACCTCGGCGCGCTCCACCTCGGCGCGCAGATCCCGTGTGCCCGTGTGGCATACGGTCACGGTCGAGCGCGCCAGCAGCAGCTCGAGTGCCATGGGCCGTCCGACGATGTTCGAGGCGCCGACGACCGTGGCGCGCAGCCCGGTGAGCGCCAGCCCATAGGCTTCCGCGAGCCGAATCACGCCGAGCGGGGTGCAGGGCCGCAGCCGCGGGCGCTTCTGCGCCAGCAGCCCCGTGTTGACCGGGTGAAAGCCATCGACGTCCTTCGCCGGGTCGACGGCGTCCATCACCCGGTCGGCGTTGACGCCTTTAGGCAGGGGCAGCTGGACGAGGATGCCGTCGACGCGCTCATCGTGATTGAGCGCGCGTACCAGGGCGAGAATCTGCGACTCGGGTGTCGCGGCCGGCAGGTCGTGCGCGAACGACTCGATGCCGGCCTCGACCGAGGACTTGCGCTTGTTGCGCACGTAGACGCTCGAAGCGGGGTCTGCACCCACCTGCACCACTGCCAGCCCGGGTGCGCGCCCGTGGCGCGCGGCGAAGGCGGCCGCGCGCTCGGCGACCTGCGCGCGCACTCGGGCGGCCACCGCCTTGCCGTCGAGCAGAATGGCGCCGCCGCGAGCGCGCGCCGGGTCCATGGTTGCGGCGCTCATCAGTAGCGGTAGTGGTCGGGCTTGTACGGCCCGGAGCGCTCCACGCCGATGTAGCGCGCCTGGGCGTCGGTGAGCTGCGAGAGCTCGACGTTGAGCTTCTGCAGCTGCAGCCGCGCCACCTTCTCATCCAGCAGCTTCGGCAGCACGTACACGCCCAGCGGGTACTTGTGGGTGTTGGTGAAGAGCTCCACCTGCGCGATCACCTGGTTGGCGAAGCTCGAGCTCATCACGTAGCTCGGGTGTCCGGTGCCGCAGCCGAGATTCACCAGCCGCCCCTCGGCGAGCAGGATGAGCCGCCGGCCGTCGGGGAGGATCACGTGATCAACCTGCGGCTTGATGTTCTCCCACGGGTACTGCTTCAGGCTCGCCACGTCGATCTCGCTGTCGAAGTGTCCGATGTTGCACACGATGGCGTTGTGCTTCATGCGCTTCATGTGCTCGTGCGTGATCACGTGGAAGTTGCCGGTGGCGGTCACGAAGATATCGGCCTGGTCGGCCGCATACTCCATGGTCACGACCCGATAGCCTTCCATCGCCGCCTGCAGCGCGCAGATCGGGTCGATCTCGGTCACCCACACCTGCGCCGACAGGGCGCGCAGCGCCTGGGTGCAGCCCTTGCCGACGTCGCCGTAGCCGCACACCACGGCGATCTTGCCGGCGATCATCACGTCGGTGGCGCGTTTGATGGCGTCGACGAGCGACTCGCGGCAGCCGTAGAGGTTGTCGAACTTGCTCTTGGTGACCGAGTCGTTGACGTTGATCGCCGGGAAGGCGAGCTTGCCCTCCTTGGCCATCTGGTACAGGCGCTTCACTCCCGTGGTGGTCTCCTCGGTGACGCCCTTCACGTGGCCGATGCGGCGCGAGTACCACGTCGGGTCGGTCTTGAGGCGCGCGCGGATCGAGGCAAACAGCGCCCGTTCCTCGTCGTTGGCTGGCTTACTCGTCACGCTCGGATCGCTCTCGGCGCGCACCCCGAGGTGCAGCAGCAGCGTGGCGTCGCCGCCGTCATCGAGAATCATGTTGGAATGGCCGCCGTCGGGCCATTCGAAGATGCGGTGCGTATAGTCCCAGTAGTCGTCCAGCGATTCGCCCTTCCAGGCGAACACCGCGGTGCCGTTTGCGGCGATGGCGGCCGCCGCGTGGTCCTGCGTGGAGAAGATGTTGCACGAGGCCCAGCGCACCTGGGCGCCGAGCGCCTGCAGCGTCTCGATCAGCACCGCCGTCTGGATCGTCATATGCAGCGAGCCGGAGATGCGCGCGCCGCGCAGCGGCTGCGTGGGCGCGAACTCCTCGCGGATCGCCATGAGACCCGGCATCTCGGTCTCGGCGATCGCGATCTCCTTGCGGCCCCAGTCGGCGAGCTTGAGGTCGGCGACCCGGTAGTCGGTGGTGAGGACGGCGGGCTTCAGCGTGGCGTTCATACTCGTTGCTCCGTAGTGAGAGCGAGCGCCGTGTTGAATGACAGCGGCCGCTGAGCCTGGCAAGGCGCGGTGGACTCGAGAGCCGCCGGCCCGTCGCAACGCTCCTCAGCGTGCCGTGTGCGCCGCAGTCTTGCGGCTAGAGCTTAGCTGTCAGGCCGCGCGGACTCCCTTGGCCTCGTCGGCCAGCTGGGCCGCGCGATCGGTACGCTCCCAGGTGAACTCCGGCTCGCTGCGGCCGAAGTGGCCGTAGGCCGCGGTCTTCCGGTAGATCGGACGCAGCAGATCCAGCATCTCGCGCAGCCCGTACGGGGTCAGATCGAAGTGCTTGCGCACGAGCTGCGTCAGATGCTCGCCCGACAGGGGCGAGGTGCCGAAGCTCTCCACCATGATCGAGGTCGGCTCGGCCACGCCGATCGCGTACGACACCTGCACCTCGCAGCGCTCGGCGAGTCCCGCGGCGACGAGGTTCTTGGCGACGTAGCGCGCGGCATAGGCGGCCGAGCGGTCCACCTTGGACGGGTCCTTGCCGGAGAAGGCGCCGCCGCCGTGGCGGGCATAGCCGCCGTAGGTGTCGACGATGATCTTGCGGCCGGTGAGCCCGCAGTCTCCGACCGGTCCGCCGATCACGAAGCGCCCGGTGGGGTTGATGTGATAGCGCGTACGCTTGTCCAGCCACTTGGCGGGCAGCACGGGCTTCAGGATCTCCTCCATCACCGCCTCGCGCAGCACCTTGGTCGACACCTCGGGGCTGTGCTGCGTCGACAGCACGACCGCCTCGATACCCACCGGCTCCTGATCCTCGTAGCGCAGGGTCACCTGGCTCTTCGCATCCGGACGCAGCCACGGGAGCTTGCCGGCCTTGCGCACCTGCGCCTGGCGCTTCACCAGGCGGTGGGCCAGCGTGATCGGCGCCGGCATCAGCACGTCGGTCTCGTTGGTGGCGTAGCCGAACATCAGCCCCTGGTCCCCGGCACCCTGCTTGCGCTCGTCCTTGCGGTCGACGCCCTGGGCGATGTCCGGGGACTGCTTGCCGATGATGTTGAGAACGCCGCAGGTCGCACCGTCGAAGCCCATGTCGGAGGAGTCGTAGCCGATATCGAGCACCGTCTCGCGAACCAGGGCTTCGACGTCGACCCAGGCCGAGGTGGTGACCTCGCCCGCTACGATGACGATGCCCGTCTTGACCAGCGTCTCGCACGCGACGCGGCCACGCAGGTCCTCCCTGAGGATCGCATCGAGGACCGTATCCGAGATCTGGTCGGCGACCTTGTCCGGGTGGCCCTCGGAGACGGACTCGGAGGTGAAGAGGTAGGTGTTCGACATCGTTGCGGATTTCCAGGCTTGCGCGCTTGCCGCGAAAGCGCTCAGTTTAACCCAGGTCGGCGCCTGGCCGCTGCCGCATTGCAACCGCCAGCCGCTCCTCGAACAGCGTCCGGGTGAAATGGTGGTTCTGCGTGCCGCGCGACTCGATCTTGATGGCACCCATGAGCGAGGCAATATGTCCGGTGGTGCGCCAGTCGAGCCCGTGCAGCAGTCCGTGGATGAGCCCGGCCCGATAAGCGTCCCCGCAGCCGGTGGGATCGACGACCTCGCGCACTGCTGCCGGCGGGATCGCGATCACGCCCTCGCGGGTGTGAATGCTGGAGCCGCCGGCGCCGTGCGTCACGATCAGGGCGGCGACCCGCTGCGCCAGGGCAGCCGCTGTCCAGCCGGTCTTCTGCCGCACCAGCTGCCACTCGTAGTCGTTGAGGGTGACCCAGGTGGCCTGGGCCACGAAACGCTCGAGGTCCTCGCCGCCGAACATGGGCAGCCCCTGGCCCGGATCGAAGATGAAGGGAATCCCGGCGGCGGCGAACTGCTCGGCGTGGCGGATCATGCCCTCGCGGCCATCGGGCGCCACGATCCCGACGGCGATGTCGCGCGCGTCCGCCACCTGGTTCAGGTGCGAGTGCTGCATCGCGCCGGGGTGGAACGCCGTGATCTGATTGTCATCCAGATCCGTAGTGATGAAGGCCTGGGCGGTGAGCTCCGCATCGATCAGCCGTACGTGATCGGCCGGCACCCCGTTCCGGTGCATCCATTCGCGATAGGGGCCGAAGTCGCGCCCGACCGTCGCCATCGGATAGCCGACGTCACCGAGCAGCGCCAGGTTGTAGGCGATGTTGCCGGCGCACCCGCCGTACTCCCGGCGCAGCTGCGGCACCAGGAACGAGACGCTCAGCATGTGGATCTTGTCGGGGAGGATGTGATTGGCGAAGCGGTCGCCGAACACCATGATGGTGTCGTAGGCGACGGATCCGCAGATCAGCGCCCGGCCCCGGGCCGGGGCAGTCACGCCTTGGCGCCCGGTGCCGGGGATGCGGGCTGGGACGGCGGCGCGGCACCGGCAGGCGCCCGGCTCGCCTCATAGAGGAGCGCCACGGCGCTCTTCGCCACAGCGGAGAGTCCCGCGCCCTGGCGCTGCTCGTAGTACTTGAGCATCTGCGCGCGCATGCGCGGGTCCCAGAAGCGCTTGAGGTGGCTGGCCACGTCGCGTGCGGCCTGCTCGCCGGTCGCGCCGGAGAAGAAGTCGCCGATCTCGTTGGCCATCTTGATGAGCAGATCGATGTTCATGTCACTTCGGTCAGCCGTTCGGGATGCGCGTACACGACATGCTGGTCGCGCCGCGCGAAGGCGACCAGTGTAACTCCGCTGCGCTCGGCGAGGCGTACCGCGAAGGCCGTCGGGGCCGACAGCGCCGCGAGGAACGGGATGCCGACGGTGGCGCATTTCTGCACCATCTCGTAGCTCGCGCGGCTGGTGATCAGCATGAACCCGAGGGCCAGGTCGGCGCCGCCGCGAATCAGCGCGCCGATGGTCTTGTCGAGGGCATTGTGGCGGCCGACGTCCTCGCGCACCACGCGAATGCCCTTGCCCGGCTCGACCCAGGCCGCCGCGTGCACGCTGCCCGTGCGGGCATTGATGGGCTGCAGTCCCGAGAGCTGCTCGATCGCCGCGTGCAGCTCCGCAATCGTGACCGTGACGCCGGCCGGGGCCGGGCCCGTCTCGCGGATCGCATCCGCGGCGGTCTCGGCCCCGCACAGGCCGCAGCCGGTGCGGCCGGTGAGATTGCGCCGGCGCTGCAACAGCTCCGTGAAGCGCTCCCACGCGACCGTCACGTGCACGTCCACCGATGCGGCGCCGTAGCGCACCTCGACTCCGCGGATCTCCTCGGCGCGCGCCACCAGGCCTTCGCTCAGCGTGAAGCCGACGGCATAGTCCTCGAGATCGGCCGGGGTCGCGAGCATGACCACGTGCGGCACGTCGTGATAGACCAGCGCGACCGGCATCTCCTCCGCGACCAGGTCGGTCGTATGGCTGGTCGCGCCGCGCGACCAGCGGTCGACGGTGACTTCGGCGCTGACCGACGTCGGTGCTGCGGCCTCAGCCTTCACGGGCGCTCATGAACCGGAGGCCCCTCAGGCCGGCGCCCGGTCCCTGCGCTTGTGTTCCTGACGCGGCAGCGCCCGCTCTTCCCGGGCACGCTTCTGCCAGGCGTCCTTCTGGTTGACCAGCACGACCTCGACGGCCGTCACCTTGTACTCCGGGCAGTTGGTCGCCCAGTCGGAGTTCTCGGTGGTGACCACGTTGGCGTTGGTCTCCGGGAAATGGAACGTAGTGTAGACCACGCCCGGTGCGATCTTGCCGGAGACTCGCGCACGCAGCACCGTATCGCCGGCACGGCTCGTGAGCCCGACCCAGTCGCCGTCGCTGATGCCGCGCACCTCGGCGTCGTGGGGATGGATCTCGAGCACGTCCTCGGCATGCCAGACCACGTTACCGGTGCGCCGCGTCTGCGCGCCCACGTTGTACTGCGTGAGGATCCGGCCGGTGGTGAGGATCAGCGGGAAGCGGCTCGTCACCTTCTCGCTGGTCGGCACGTACTCGGTCGCCCAGAACTTGCCCTTGCCGCGCACGAACTGCCCGACGTGCATCGTGGGCGTGCCCTCCGGGTGCTCGTCGTTGCACGGCCACTGAATGCTGCCGAGGCGCTCGATCTTCTCGAAGCTCATGCCGGCGAAAGTCGGCGTCAGCCGCGCGATCTCCTCCAGGATCTCGCTCGCGTGCTGGTAGCGCATCGGGTAGCCGAGCGCCTCCGAGAGCAGGCAGGTGATCTGCCAGTCGGCATAGCCGGCCAACGGCTCCAGGATCTTGCGCACCAGCGAGGTGCGCCGCTCGGCGTTGGTGAAGGTACCGTCCTTCTCGAGGAACGAGGAGCCCGGCAGGAACACGTGGGCGTACTTCGCGGTCTCGTTGAGGAACAGGTCCTGCACCACGCAGCACTCGAGCGCCTCCATCGCGGCGCTCACGTGGTGCGTGTTGGGGTCTGACTGCACGAAGTCCTCGCCCTGGACGTACATGCCCTTGAAGGTGCCATCGAGCGCCGCCTCGAACATGTTCGGGATGCGCAGCCCCGGCTCGCTCTGCAGCCGGACGCCCCACATATCTTCGAAGCTCTTGCGCACCACCGGATCCGAGACGTGCCGGTAGCCCGTGAACTCGTGCGGGAACGAGCCCATGTCGCACGAGCCCTGCACGTTGTTCTGGCCGCGCAGCGGCGACACGCCGACGCCCTCGCGGCCGAGATTGCCGGTGGCCATGGCGAGATTGGCGATCGACATCACGGTCGTGGTGCCCTGGCTGTGCTCGGTGACGCCGAGACCGTAGTAGATGGCGGCGTTCGGAGCGCTGGCGTACAGGCGCGCCGCACGGCGCACGCGCTCGGCGGGCACGCCGGTGATGCTCTCCGAGGCTTCGGGCGAGTTGCGCGGCTCGGCGACGAACGCCTTCCACTTCTGATAACTGTCCACCTCGCAGCGCTCGGCGACGTATGCCTCCTTGCTAAGCCCCTCGGTCACTACGACATGGGCGAGCGCGTTCATGAGCGCGACGTTCGTGCCGGGCTTCAACTGCAGGTGTTCGTCCGCCTGGATGTGCGGCGAGCGCACCAGGCCGATCTGCCGCGGGTCGGCGATGATCAGCTTCGCGCCCTGGCGCAGGCGGCGCTTTATCTGCGAGGCGAATACCGGGTGACCGTCGGTCGGGTTGGCGCCGATCACCATGATCAGGTCGGCCTTCATGACCGAATCGAAGGCCTGGGTACCGGCGGACTCGCCCAGCGTGTTCTTCAGTCCATAGCCGGTCGGCGAATGGCACACGCGCGCGCAGGTGTCGACGTTGTTGTTGCCGAAGGCGGCGCGCACCAGCTTCTGCACCAGGAAGGTCTCCTCGTTGGTGCAACGCGAAGAAGTGATGCCGCCAATCGAGTCACGGCCGTACTTGGCCTGGATGCGCTTGAACTCGCTCGCGGCGTAGTTGATCGCTTCCGCCCACGATACCTCGCGCCAGTCGTCGCGGATGGTCTTGCGGATCATCGGCTTCAGCTGCCGATCGGGGTGCGTGGCGTAGCCCCAGGCGAAACGCCCCTTGACGCAGGAATGACCGTGGTTCGCGCCAGCGGCGCGGTCGGGCACCATGCGCACCACCTCGACGTCGGCCCCTTCGCCGCGCACCTCGGCCTCGAAGCCGCAGCCGACTCCGCAGTAGGCGCAGGTGGTCTTCACCGAGCGCTCGGTCGGTCCGAGCGCCACCAGGGACTTCTCGGTGAGCGCAGCCGTCGGACAGGCTTCCACACACGCGCCGCAGGAAACGCACTCGGATTCGAGGAACGGCTGGTCCTGGCTGGCCGCCACCTTGGAGGCAAAGCCGCGCCCCTGGATGGTCAGCGCAAGAGTGCCCTGGGTCTCGTCGCAGGCCCGCACACAGCGGGAGCAGACGATGCACAGATTCGGGTCGAAGGTGAAATAAGGATTGCTCTCGTCCTTAGGTGCGCCCTGGTGACGCGTGCCGTTGGCGTACGGGCTCGACGTGACGCCGAGCGTCCGCGCCATGGTGAGCAGCTCCGTCTTTGCTTCAGCGTCGGTCGGCCTGCGCTCGATCGGGTAGTCGGAGAGATACAGCTCCATCACGCTGCGGCGCAGCTGCGTGAGCTGCGGCGATTCGGTACGGATCTTCATGCCGGCGGCGACCGCGGTGGTGCACGAGGCCGGGTAGCCCTTGCGGCCCTCGATCTCGCACAGGCACAGGCGGCACGAGCCGAAGGCCTTGAGCGTATCCGTGGCGCACAGCTTCGGCACCCTCACGCCCGCCAGCGCCGCGGCGCGCATGATGGAGGTGCCGTCGGGGACGGTGACCGTGCGGCCGTCGATCTCGACGCTGACACTGCCGGTCGCATCGGCCGGCTCGGGAGTACCGAAATCTTCGTAATCTATCGCGTACATGTTTCCGCCTCGATGCGCGCCCAGCCTCAGGTGCGCGCGCGAAAATCCTCCCTGAAGTGCTTGAGCGCACTCTGCACGGGAAACGGCGCCATGCCGCCGAGGCCGCACAGCGACCCCTGCACCATGGTCTCGCACAGCTCCTCGAGCAGCCGCACGTTACGCTCGCCGTCGGTGCCCGCGAGGATGCGATCGATCACCTCGACGCCGCGCGTCGAGCCGATGCGGCACGGGGTGCACTTGCCGCAGGACTCGATCGCGCAGAACTCCATCGCGTAGCGCGCCATGCGCGCCATGTCGACGGTATCGTCGAATACCACGATACCCCCGTGTCCGAGAAGGGCGCCGATGCCGGACAGCGCCTCGTAGTCGACCACGGTATCGAACTGTGACGGCGGCACATAGGCTCCGAGCGGGCCGCCGATCTGCACGGCACGGATCGGCCGTCCGGAGGCGCTGCCGCCGCCGTAGTCGTAGAGCAGCTCGCGCAAGCTCAAGCCGAAGGCCCGCTCGACCAGGCCGCCGCGCCTGATGTTGCCGGCGAGCTGAATCGGCAGCGTGCCGCGCGATTTGCCGGTGCCGAAGCTGGCATAGGCCTCGGCGCCGTGCGTGAGGATCCAGGGGACGGTCGAGAGCGTCACCACGTTGTTGACGATCGTAGGCTGTCCGAACAGCCCCTTGATCGCCGGCAGCGGCGGACGCACCCGCACCTCACCGCGCTTGCCCTCGAGACTCTCGAGCATCGAGGTCTCTTCGCCGCAGATGTAGGCGCCCGCGCCGAGCCGCACCTCGAGGTCGAAGCGCTTGCCTGAGCCTGCCACGTCCGGCCCCAGGTAGCGGGCCTGATAGGCCGCCGCGATCGCCGTTCCGAGCGCGCGCTGCGCGTGCGGGTACTCGGCGCGCAGGTAGATGTAGCCCTGCGTCGCTCCCACTGCGACGCCGGCGATGGTCATGCCTTCGATGAGCGCGAGCGGATCGCCCTCCATCAGCATGCGGTCCGAGAAGGTGCCCGAGTCGCCTTCGTCGGCGTTGCAGGTCACATACTTCTGCGCGCTGCTCTGGTCCAGCACCGTCTTCCACTTGATGCCGGTCGGAAAGGCCGCGCCGCCGCGCCCGCGCAGGCCCGAGGTCGTGATGGCCTGCACGATGGCAGCAGGTGCCATGGACAGCGCGCGCCTCAGGCCCTGGTAGCCGCCATATTTCACATAGTCGGCGACGCTTGCGGGATCGACGATGCCCACGCGCTCGAAGGTCAGGCGTTGCTGGCCGGCAAACCACGTGATGCGGTCGGCCGGCCCGAGGGAGAGCGGGTGCTTGCCGCCGCTGAGAAAGTCCGCCGCGTAGAGGCCCGGCACATCGGATGCGCTGACCGGACCGTAGGCGATCCTGCCGCCGGGCGTAGCAACCTCGACGAGCGGCTCGAGCCAGTACGCGCCGCGCGAGCCATTGCGCACGAGCTCGAGCGCGAGGCCGCGACGGGCGCCCTGCTCGGCGATCGCGCGGGCCACCTCATCGGCCCCAACCGACGTGGCGCCGGCGTCGCCGGGAACGTAGACCCGCACGCTCATGGGCACGTCAGGACTGCTCCGCGAGCAGCGCGTCGAAGCGCTCGGGCGTGAGGCGGCCGTGCAGGCGGCCATCGATCATCGCCGCGGGCGAGCAGGCGCAGTTGCCGAGACAGTAGATGGGCTCGAGGGTGAAGCGCCCGTCGCCCGTGGTGGCATGAAAATCGATTCCGAGACGGCGGCGGGCATGGTCCGCAAGCGCCTCGGCGCCCCGCGACTGGCAGGCCTCGGCCTGGCAGAGGCTCACGGTGTGGGCTCCGGGCGGGCTGTGGCGGAAGTAGTGATAAAAAGTGACGACCCCGTGCACCTCGGCGCGCGAGAGATTGAGCCCCTCGGCCACCAGGGGTATCGCTTCGGCGGGAACGTAGCCGAGCGCCGCCTGCACGGCGTGCAGTACTTCGAGCAGCGGACCCGGTCTTCCCTTGAGGTCGGAAACGATGCGCCTTACGGTCGCGGTGTCGGCTGGATTCATCGTCTGCATAATAAGACCGTCAGTATACGTCCGCTCTCTGCGGGGCGCCTTGTATAACCCCGGCCGCATGGTTGAACAGGCCCACACTTGATTGTTTCAGAACGTTTCAGAACGGCGTGCCTGTGCATGTGCGCGCTGGCGCTCCTGCGGCCGCAGCCAGGACGTTGCCAGAGCGACTCCGGGCTCGTGGGCGGCAACCTGGTCGCGACCAGCGACTACATCTATCGCGGCGTGTCCCAGAGCGACGGCCACGGCGCGCTCCAAGGGGACCTACATGCGAGCAGCTCCGGCGGCACGTTCGGGGGTGTCTGGGCCTCGACGCGCGACAGCGACCTCGAGCCGGGCACGCCCGCTGAGGTGCAACTCTACCTCGGCCAGCGCTTCGGGCTCGGCAGCGCCTGGAGTGCCACGGTGAGCGGCCGCGCCGACTATTTCGTCGGCGGCTCCGCCCATCACTCCGACGACTACCAGGAGATCTCCGCCGCGCTCACCTGGCTCGATCGCTACACGCTGTCGCTCACGGCGATCCCCAACGCGGTGCGCTACTCGACCGTCGTGCACCAGTACGAGGGATACGCGTATCAGTACTACCAGGTGTATCGTAGCGCCGCCTTCGTCGCGGACGCTGCTGGCCAGTGGCTGCTGCGCGAGGAGCTGCTCGGCGCGGGGCTGTACCTGACGGCAGCGGCCGGCTACTACTACTCGAGCCGCCCCGATGATCACCCTCCTCCCGCCGTCGGCTACCTCTATGGCAATGCCGGCCTGGCGCTGGTCTGGCGGCGCTGGCGCGTCGATCTCGGCTTTTTCGCGGCCCAGAGCCGTGCCGGGCAGTTGTTCCCCTACCCGGTCGCGAACCGTGTCGCCGGCACGCTCAGCTGGGAGTTCTGAAGCGGCGGCGGGGCGCAGCGGGGGTTGAACCCGAGCCGCCGGCGTGGACACTTACCGCTGGAGGGCGTGGTATCGATGGCGAGCGGACACTACGACATGGCGGATTTGACGGCGCGCGGCGGCAGTACCGCGGCGCGCGAGGCCGAGCTCATTGCGCGCGTAGCCCAGCGCGACCGCCGCGCATTCGAGGAGCTCTACAACCTCTACCACCGCCGTCTGGCACGGTTCCTGATGCGGCTCACCCGGCGTTACGACCTCGCCGAAGAGATCATCAACGACACGTTCTGGGTCGTGTGGCGCAGCGCGCGCGACTTCCGTGGCGACTCGCAACCCTCGACCTGGATCCTCGGGATCGCGTACCGCAAGGCGCGAAACGCGTTCCGCAGCGCGGCGCGGCTGCGTGCCCGGCAGAACCTCGAGCCACCCCCGTTTCCACTCACGAGCGAGGGGCCGGCGCGGGCCGAGGAGCTGCGCGACTGGCTTAGCGCAGCGCTGAGCGAGCTGCCCGCGGAGCAGCGGCTGGCGATCGAGCTGTGCTACGAGCTCGGGCATTCGTGCGAGGAGATTGCCACCATCATGGGGTGTCCGGTGAATACGGTTAAGACCCGCTTGTTTCACGCACGCGCCAAGCTGCAGAAGCTGCTGCCGGAGCTGTCCGGAGCGGCTGCGAGCGTGCGCGGCGGCGAGACGACGCAGAGTGATGCATCATGAGCGCGAGCCCGGCTTTCTCTCATGACGAGTCCTGGCGGCTGTTGCCGTGGCTCGTCAACGGGCGCTTGAGCGGCGCCGAGCGTGTGCTGCTCGAGCAGCACCTGCGCGGCTGCCACGAGTGCGCACGCGAGCTCGCGCGGCAGCGGCTCTGGTGCGAGACCCTCAACGAGCCCGAGCGGGTGACTTACGCACCCGGCCCTTCGTTCCGCAAGCTCATGGAGCGGATCGACGCGGCAGCACCAGTCAGGGCCGAAGCGCCGGTCACGCCGGCCGCGCGCGCGGCGCGCGCTCGCTCGGCGTGGCGCCCGCCGGGCCTCGCCTGGGCGGCGAGTTTCCTGCTGTCCGTCGGGATCGGCACCTTCGCGGTCACCGCGTATCGCTGGTCACAGCCGCTGTTCCTCACGCGTACCGCGCCGGTGGCGGCCGCCCCCGGCGTGCTGCACATCGCCTTCGACCGTTCGCTCACGATCGGCGACGCCGAGCAGCTGCTGCTCTCCGCCGGTGCACGCGTGGTCGAGGGACCCGACGCGAGCGGAGTGTTCGGCGTCGCACCGGTCGGCGAGCCGGCGGCGCCGGGCGATGCGGCGGCGCGGCTGCGTGCCCTCGCCGAGCGGCTGCGCACCGACACCCGCGTGCGCTGGATCGAGCCGCTCCCGGGGAGCGAGCGCGCCTCCGGGCCGCCACCGCGGGGATCGTGAGTTGCGCATGCGCGCCTGGCTGCGACTGCTGTGGCTCGCTCTGGCCTGCGCAGCGGCCACGGCAGCGGTGCGCGCGCTCGAGCCTGCACCCGGCTCGACGGCCGCGGCCCCGAAGCAAGCCGCGCTGCCCCGCATCGTCGTCGCCTTCGCCAACGAGCCGCGCAGCGCGCCCGGACCTGCAGGGTCGACCGGGCGGCGCTACAGCGGTGACGGCTACCGCGTGTCGCAGAGTGCCGAGAGCCAGGCGCGGCGCGTGGCGGCCGAGTATGCACTGCGCGAGGTGGCGAGCTGGCCCATCCGCGAGCTCGCCATGCACTGCGTCGTTTACGAGATCACCAGCGGGCGGCCGGCCGCCGAGGTCCTCGCGGCGCTGGCGCACGATTCGCGGGTGGTTCTCGCTGAGGCGCTGCACGAGTTCCATACGCTGAGCTTCCCGGCCGCCGCCGGCGCGCCGTCCTACAACGACCCGCTCTACGACCTGCAGGCGAACCTCCCGGCGCTCGGCATCGCCGACGCGCATCGCCGTGCTCGGGGTGCGGGGATACGCATCGCGCTCATCGACACCGCGGTCGACACGCGCCATCCTGACCTCGCCGGCCGCATCGTGCGCAGCCGCTCCTTCACCGGCACCAATCACGGCGCGGGCGGCTCGCAGCGTCACGGCACCGCGATGGCGGGCATCATCGCGGCCGTCGCCGACAACCACACCGGCATCGTCGGCATCGCGCCGCTCGCACAGCTCGAGGTGTTCGAGGCCTGCTGGCAACTCGCGCCCGACAGCGACGCCGCCGCCTGCAACACCTTCACGCTCGCCAAGGCGCTCGCGGCCGCACTCGAGTCCGGCGTACCGCTCGTCAACCTGAGCGTGGCGGGTCCGTCCGACCCGCTGCTGGCCGCGCTGGTCGAGACCGGCGTGAAGCGCGGCGTGGTCTTCGTCGGCGCTACGGATGCCGGCGGCGGCTTCCCCACGGCCATCCCGGGGGTCATCGGGGCCGCGGGCAGCGAGAGCGACGTCCCCCCCGGCGCCCTCGCTGCCCCGGCCCGGCACGTGCTGACGCTGCGCCCGGATGCCCAGTACGACTTTGAGTCCGGAAGCTCGGTGGCCGCGGCCGAGATCACCGGCGTCATCGCGCTGCTCATGTCGGCCACGCCCTCACGCCTCTCCGCGGACGCCATTCTCTCGCTGCTCAAGCCCACGCCGACCACGGTGGCGGTCACCGCGGCCGCCCCCGCGGCGGTCAATGCCGCCGCGGCACTCGCCCGGCTCGACCTCGAGCGGCGGCGCACCTGCACGGCCTCACGCACCAGCGCCGCCGACGCAGGGCGCTGCGCCGCGCTCGCCGGAAACAGTCTTGACGGGCTCTGAGGCGGTCCCCATGCTGCCTGGCGCGCATGGGCAGCAACCCTCCCGGCCTCACCTGGTCGCTGATTGAAGCAGCGCGCGCGCGCATCGCGCCGCTCATCCACAGGACGCCCGTCCTCACCAGCACGACGCTCGATGAGCAGTCGGGCGCACGGCTCTTCTTCAAGTGCGAGAACTTTCAGAAGGGCGGCGCCTTCAAGGCGCGCGGCGCTTCCAACGCGGTGTTCAGCCTGCCCGAGGCGCAGGTGCGCCGCGGCGTCGCCACTCATTCCTCCGGCAATCACGCGGCGGCGCTGGCACGCGCGGCCCGCCTGCGCGGCATTCCCGCCTATATCGTCATGCCGAACAACACCCCGCTCGCCAAACGCGCCGCCGCCGAGCGCGACGGCGCGGTCATCACGCTCTGCGAGCCGACGCTCGCGGCGCGCGAGCGTGCCGCCCTCGAGGTGATCGCCGCGACCGGGGCGGTCATGGTCCACCCCTACGACGACCTGAGCGTGATGGCCGGACAGGCGACGGTCGCCGTCGAGCTGCTCGAGCAAGTCGAGGGCCTCGAGCTGCTGCTCGCGCCGGTGAGCGGCGGAGGACTCCTGAGCGGCATCGCGGTCGCGGCGCACTCGCTGCGCCCTGAGGTGCGTGTGCTCGGCGTGGAGCCGGAAGGAGCGGACGATGCAGCCCGCTCGCTGCGAGCGGGCAGGATCGTGCCCTGCGAGCATCCCACCACCATCGCCGACGGGCTGCGCGCCACGATCGGCGTGCGGCCGTTCGCCGAGATCCGGCGCTACGTCGCGGACATCGTCACGGTGCCGGACGCGGCGATCGTGAGCGCGATGCGCCGCATCTGGGAGGTGATGAAGATCATCGTCGAGCCCTCGGGCGCCGCAGCCTACGCCGCCATCGCCGGCGGCCGCGCCGACGTGCGCGGCCGGCGTGTGGGTGTCGTCCTGAGCGGCGGGAACCTCGATCTCGGCTCCCTGCCCTGGATCACACCCGCTCGAGAATGACCGCGATTCCCTGCCCCACCCCGATGCACATCGTGCACAGGGCGTAGCGGCCGTGCGAGACGAGGAGCTGACTCACCGCCGTGGTCGCGAGGCGCGCTCCCGACATGCCGAGCGGGTGACCGAGCGCGATGGCGCCGCCGTTGGGGTTCACCTGGCTCGCGTCGTCGGGAAGCTCGAGCTCGCGCAGCACCGCGAGCGCCTGCGATGCGAAAGCCTCATTGAGCTCGATCACGTCCATCTGCCCGAGCGCGAGCCGGGCCCGCTCGAGCACCTTGCGCGTCGCCGGCGCCGGGCCGAGCCCCATGATCCGCGGCGCGACGCCGGCCGTGGCGGCCGCGACGACGCGCGCGCGCGGCGTGAGACGGTGGCGCCGCGCGCTCTCTTCCGAGGCAACGAGCAGCGCGCAGGCACCGTCGTTGACACCGGAGGCGTTGCCCGCCGTGACCGTGCCGCCTGCGCGGAACGGAGTCGGCAGCGCCGCAAGCTGCTCGAGCGTCGTCTCGGGGCGCGGATGCTCGTCGCGCTCCACGACCAGCGGCCTGCCCTTGGGTTTGGGCACCTCGACCGGCATGAGCTCGGCGGCGAAGAAAGCGCGCGCGTAGGCGGCGGCGGCGCGCTGCTGGCTGCGCAGCGCGAACGCATCCTGGTCGGCGCGTGAGATGCGGAACTCGGCGGCCACGTTCTCGCCGGTCTCCGGCATCGAGTCGATGCCGTAGAGCTCGCGCATGCGCGGGTTCACGAAGCGCCAGCCGATGGTGGTGTCGTAGATCTCGGCATTGCGGGCGAAGGCTCCTTCGGCCTTCGGCAGCACGAACGGGGCGCGCGACATCGACTCGACGCCGCCGGCGACGACCAGCTCCGCCTCGCCGACGCGCACGGCGCGGGCCGCGATCGCCACCGCGTCGAGACCCGAGCCGCACAGGCGGTTGACCGTGGCGCCCGGCGTGGAGACCGGCAGCCCCGCGAGCAACGCCGCCATGCGTGCCACATTGCGATTGTCCTCGCCCGCCTGATTGGCGCAGCCGAGCAGTACCTCGTCCACGCCTTCAGGATCGAGCGCCGCGTTGCGCTTCAGCAGTGCCGCGATCGGCAGTGCCGCCAGGTCGTCGGTGCGCACTCCGGCCAGCGCCCCGCCGTAGCGGCCGATCGGCGTACGCACGGCATCGCAGATGAATGCCTCGCTCATCAGCGCATCATATCGCCTCCGCCGCCGTACCGGCGGCTGCGCCGGTACAGTGCGCGGCGCGGGCGGCGCGCGCGTATCTGCCGCAGGGCGCGGCCGCTGGGCGAAGCTTCCCGCATGATCGACCCACTGCCGTTCGCCACCTATTCCTGTGCCATGTGGCTCACGCCGGGGCCCAATAACGTGATGCTGACGGCCGCGGGTGCCAACTTCGGCTTCCGGCGCACCCTGCCGCACATGCTCGGCATCTGCGCGGGATTCGCGCTGCAGCTGCTCGCCGTGTGCGCCGGTCTCGGCGCACTCTTCAGCCGCTGGCCGCAGCTGCAGGACGGCCTGCGCTGGGCGGGCGCCGCCTACCTCGTCTATCTCGGCTGGCGGCTGCTCGCCCCTGCGGCCGCGGACGCGCGGCACGCGCCGCGGCCGGTCAAGTTCCTCGAGGCGGCCGCCTTTCAGTTCCTGAATCCCAAGGCCTGGGTGATGAACCTGACGGCGGCCACACTGTTCCTGCCGCGCGAGCTCGCCCCCGCGGCCGCGGCCGCCTACATGCTCGTCTGGGGAGTGCTGATCCCGGCGCCCTGCGTGCTGGTGTGGGCGCTGTTCGGCACGTCGCTGCGCGCGGTGCTGGCGCGCCGCCGCGGGCGCCTGGCGTTCAACGCGGCGATGGCCCTTGCGCTCGGCGTCACGGCGGTCATGATGGTGAGGTAGCCGGGGGCGCCTCATGTTCGAGCTGTCGCGCGATTCTGCCGTACCGCTGGTAGACCAGATCTGCGAGCGCATCACCGAGCTCGTGCGGCAGGGTCGGCTCCCCACCGGCACCCGGCTCCCCTCGATCCGCAAGCTCGCGCGCCTGATCGGCGCGAGCGCCTTCACCGTGGTGGACGCCTACGACCGCCTGGTGGCGCGCGGGCTGATCGAGTCGCGCGCCGGGCGCGGCTTCTTCGTCGCGCAGCGCCGGATCGTGGCGCCGCTGGCCGCCGTCGAGGCGATGCCCGAGTCCGCCAACGATGCCGTGGCGCTCGCGAGTCTGTGCATGGCCCATGGCAGCGACATCGTGGCCGCGGGCTCGGGCTTCCTGCCGGAGAACTGGCTGCTCGAGGCCGGCTCTGCCGGCGTACTGACGCGGCTGCTGCGCGGACGGCGCTCGCAGCCCTGGCTCCCGTGTCCCCCGCAGGGGCTGCCGGAGCTGCGCGAGCAGATCGCCGCCCGGCTGGTGCAGCAGGGGATCGCCGCCGGTGCCGCCAACATCGCGACCACCTACGGCGCGAGCCAGGCCTTCGACCTGCTCGCGCGCATCCTGTTCGCGCCGGGAGATCCGGTGCTGGTGGAGGATCCCGGCTACTTCGTGCTGTTCGAGCAGCTGCGCGCCCATCACGTGCGTCTCGTCCCGGTGCCGCGCCGCGCCGCCGGACCTGACCTCGAGGCACTCGAGGCCGCCTGCCGCGCGCACCGGCCGCGCGCCTTCTTCGTGCAGACGCTGCTGCACAACCCCACCGGCTCGAGCGCCGACCCTGCCGCCTGCCACAGGATCCTGTCGCTCGCCGAGCAGTACGGCTTCGCCGTGGTGGAGGACGACGTCTATGGCGATCTGCACGAGGGGCCGGCGGTACGCCTGGCGCAGATCGACGGGCTGCGCCACGTGATCTACGTCGGCAGCTACAGCAAGCTCATCGGGCCCGCGCTGCGGGTGGGCTACGTGGCGGCCGACACGCAGCTCGTCGCGCAACTCGTCGAGCGCAAGGTGCTGTCGGTGCTGTCCGGCTCATCGCTGCTCGAGTCCTTCGTCTCCGAAGTCCTCGACGGCGGCCGCTACAAGCGCCACGTGGAGCAGACCCGGGCGCGGCTCACGCGCATGCGCCGCGACGCGCGCGCCGCGCTCGAGTCCGCCGGCATCGAGTTCGATTCCGCCGCCCCGGGCGAGGGCATGTTCCTCTGGGGTCGTGTGCCGGATGCGGCGCCGGTCGAGGAGCTGGTGCGCCAGGCGCGCCACAGGTCGATCCTGCTCGCACGCGGCTCGCTGTTCTCGCCCGCCGACTCCTGCCGGCAGTGGCTGCGCTTCAACGTCACGCACAGCGCGAGTCCGCCGCTGGTCGAGTTCCTGCGCGAGTCGCTGCGCGCCGCCGCCTGAAGGTGCGCGCGGTGCGCGCCGGCACCGCGATCGTTGGTAGACTTGAGTGATGTTCGCGTCGGTTCCGCCCGCCACCCGGGCCCTGATCCTCATCAACATCGGCGTATTTCTGCTGCAACAGGTCGCCGGCGCGCCGGTGGCGGCACTGTTCGCGCTCTGGCCGCTCGGCAGCCCCGAGTTCCAGCCGTGGCAGCTCATCACCTACGCGTTCCTGCACGGCAACCTGGCGCACATCTTCTTCAACATGTTCGCGCTCTTCATGTTCGGGCGCGCGCTCGAGCAGTACTGGGGCGGACGGCGCCTGGTGATCTTCTACCTGGTGTGCGTGCTGACGGCGGCGCTCACGCAGCTCGTGGCGCAACGCGGCTCGGGAGTCACCGAGGAAGTGATCGGCGCCTCGGGTGGAGTGTTCGGCATCCTGCTGGCCTTCGCCTGGTACTTTCCTCGCCAGCGAATCATCCTGCTCTTCCCGCCGATCCCGATGCCGGCGTGGCTGTTCGTGTCACTCTACGGACTCGTGGAGCTGTTCTTCGGCGTGACCGGCACGCAGGCGGGGGTTGCGCATTTTGCCCACCTGGGCGGCATGCTCGGCGGGGCGCTCTGCATCCTCTACTGGCGCCTGCGCCACCGCTTCGAATACCGCTGAAGGACCTCGCGCATCCCTCAGGCGCCGGCGCGCTGCGGGGCGCCGCGGGCGCCGCGCCCGAGCAGCACCGGGCCGCGGCGCGTGCCGCAGGCATCGCACAGCAGCTCGCCGCCGTAGCGGGCGCGGCCGAACACCCGCCCGTCGGGCAGGCGCACCCAGTTACCGCCGCCCTCGACACGGGCGTCGGCGAGCCGCACGTGCAGCGCGCAGGCGGGGTTCGCGCAGAACGGAGCGCCACGCTCGAGCTCGTTGTCGGGTGTCAGCACATCGTCGGCGCCGCTTGTCGTCGTCGTCCGGGCGACGCGACTCAGCGAGTGCATTCGGCATCTCCTCATCGAGGGCTCCAGGCTCGAGACGCACTCTGACGAGCCGCCTTGACGCGCAGATGACGCGTCCATGGCGGCTCGATGACTGCCGGGCAAGCTCCGGTTAATCGAAACTAGTTGAGAAAGATGTCATAACTACCTATTTAATAATAGTAATATATTGTGACTCACGCCTGGCGCTTCGGGCATTGGAAATCCGCGGCGGCTGCGGTCACAATCGCGCGCTCAAAAAATGCCGTGGAACTTTCTCGGGAAGCCGCTCCTCTAGACCGCATCCGACATGATCAAGACCGAACATCTCACCAAGCGCTACGGCCCGCTCGCGGCCGTCGATGATGTGACCTTCCAGGTCGGGCCCGGCGAAGTACTCGGGTTTCTCGGACCCAATGGCGCCGGCAAGACCACCACCATGCGCATGCTCGCCGGCTTCGTGACGCCGACCTCGGGCACCGGCAGCATCTGCGGGCACGACATCGGCAGCGACACGCTCGCCGCGAAGTCCGCGCTCGGCTATCTGCCGGAAGGGGCGCCGAGCTACGGCGAGATGACGGTGCGCAACTTTCTCGCTTTCATCGCCGACCTGCGCGCGCTCGCGGGCGAGCGCCGCCGCGCGCGGCTCGCCCACGTCATCGAGCACCTGCAGCTCGGCAGCGTCCTCGACCAGACGATCGACACGCTCTCGAAAGGTTTCCGGCGCCGCGTCGGGCTGGCGCAGGCGATCGTGCACGATCCGCCGGTACTGATTCTCGACGAGCCCACCGACGGGCTCGATCCCAACCAGAAACACGAGGTGCGTACGCTCATCAACGACATGGCGAGCGACAAGATCATCGTGATCTCCACCCACATCCTCGAGGAGGTCGATGCCGTGTGCACGCGCGCCATCATCATCGCCCGCGGGCGCATCGTCGCCGACGACACGCCCGCCGGGCTCGCCGCCCGCTCGCGCTATCACAATGCCGTCTCGATGCAGCTCGACGACCCGGCGCAGCTCGGCGCGGCGCGCGCCGCGGTGGGCTCGCTCCCCGCCGTGGCTGATCTCGAGGTGAGCGAGCGCGAGGCGCGGCTCACGGCTCTCCCTAAGGCCGGCGCCACCATCCTGCCGGCGGTGTCTGAGCTCGCCGCCCGCCAGGGGCTCAGGCTCAAGGAGCTGCATCTCGAGTCCGGCCGCCTCGACGAAGTTTTCCGCACCATCACCGCCTGATCGAGCCGAGCACATGCGCAACGTGGGCATCATCATGCGCCGCGAGCTCGCGAGTTACTTCGCGACGCCGCTGGCGTACGTCTTCATACTCATCTTCCTGGTGCTGGCGAATGCCTTCACCTTCTACCTGGGCGGCTTCTACGAGCGTGGCCAGGCCGACCTCGAGCCCTTCTTCACCTTCCATCCCTGGCTGTACCTGTTCCTCATCCCGGCGGTGTCGATGAAGCTGTGGGCGGAGGAGCGCAAGTCCGGCAGCATCGAGCTGCTCATGACACAGCCGGTGACGTTGCGCGAGGCGGTGACGGCCAAGTTCCTGGCCGCGTGGATCTTCACGGCGCTGGCGCTGGCGCTGACTTTTCCGCTGTGGATCACCGTCAATTACCTCGGCAAGCCCGATAACGGCGCGATCCTGGCCGCCTACCTCGGGAGCCTGCTGCTCGCCGGCGGTTTCCTCGCGATCGGCTCGTGCATGTCGGCCCTCACCCGCAGCCAGGTGGTGGCCTTCATCCTCGGCGTGGTCGCCTGCTTTGCGTTCCTGCTGGCGGGCTTTCCGCTGGTGCTCGACCTGTTCCGCAGCTGGGCGCCGCAGGCCCTCACCGACGCGATCGCCTCGCTGTCGTTCCTCACCCACTTCCAGTCGATCGAGAAGGGAGTGATCGACGTGCGTGACCTGCTCTATTTCGCCATGCTGATCGGCTTCTTCCTGTTCGCCACCGCCATCGCTCTCGAGTTGCGCAAGGCGGATTAGCACCCATGATGAAACGCTCCACCCTGGGCGGCGCAACGCTGCTGGCACTCGCCCTGCTGTTCGTCGCACTCACGGTACTGTTCAACTACGCGCTGCGCGGCTGGCGGGCCGACCTCACGCAGAACCATCTGTACACCACCGCTCCCGGCACCGGGCGCATCCTCAAGGGCATCCACGAGCCGATCAACCTCTACTTCTTCTTCTCGGAGAAGACCGCCGGCCAGCTGCCGCAGCTCAAGACCTACGGGGTGCGGGTGCGCGAATTCCTCGAGGAGCTCGCAGCACGCTCCAACGGCATGCTGCGCCTGCACGTGGTCGATCCGCAGCCGTTCTCCGAGGACGAGGACCGTGCCTCCGAGCTCGGCGTGCACGGCGTGCCGGTGGGAGCCACGGGGGCACAGCTGTACTTCGGCCTCGCCGGTACCAACTCAACCGACGGTCACGCGGCGATCGAGTTCTTTGATCCCAACAAGGAGCAGTTCCTCGAGTACGACGTGGTGCGCCTGGTCCATCAGCTGGCCAACCCGAAGAAACCGGTGCTGGCCTGGCTGTCGACGCTGCCGATGGGACCGGGCTTCGATCCGCAGACCGGGCAGATGCGCGAGCCGTGGGTGATCTACGGCCAGGCGGAGCAGCTCTTCGAGGTGCGGCCGCTCGAGCCGACCGCCACGAAGATCGATCCCGACGTGGACGTGCTGGTGCTGGTGCACCCGAAGAATCTGTCGCCGGCGACCCAGTTCGCGATCGACCAGTACGCGCTCAGGGGCGGCCATATCCTCGCGTTCGTCGACCCGCTGTCCGAGTCCGACACCGCCGGCAGCGACCCGCGCAACCCGATGGCGGCCATGGGAGCGGACAAGTCCTCGCATCTCGGTGAGCTGTTCACCGCCTGGGGCGTGAAGTTCGACGCCACGCAGGTGGTCGCCGACCGTGGTCACGCGCTCTCGGTGTCCATGCACCAGGGTGAGCCGCCGGTCGAGCATCTCGGAGTGCTGGGCTTCGACAAACCGAGCTTCGCGAGCGAGGACGTGATCACCGCCGGCCTCTCCAACGTTAACGTTGCGATGGCCGGCCACCTCGAGCCGGTCAAGGGCGCGGCCGTGAAGTTCGAGCCCCTGCTCAGCTCGAGTACCGATGCGGCGCTGCTCCCGGTGGAGCGGTTCCGCATGCTCTTCGATCCGGCGACGCTCCGCGAGGGCTTCAAGCCGAGCGGTGAGCGCTACACGATCGCCGCGCGCGTCACCGGCAACGTCGCCAGCGCCTTTCCCGCGGGCGCCCCCGCCGGCGTGACGCTCCCGCCCGGCGAGGCGCCGCTCAAGGCTTCCACCAAGCCGCTCAATCTGGTCGTGATTGCCGACACCGATCTGCTGTCCGACTATCTGTGGGTGCATGTGCAGGAGTTCTTCGGTCAGCGTCTCGCGCAGGCCTGGGCCAGCAACGGTGACCTGGTGCTCAACGCCCTCGACAATCTCGCCGGCAGCGCCGATCTCATCAGCGTGCGCGGCCGCGCGACCTTCACCCGCCCCTTCGCGCGTGTCGAGCGGCTGCGGCGCATCGCCGACGATCGCTTCCGCGACAAGGAGCAGGAGCTCGAGAAGCAGCTTCAGGCCACGGAGCAGAAGCTGAGCGCGTTGCAGTCGAAGGGCGGCGGCGGCGATCAGAGCGCCCTCATCGTCACGCCGGCGGAGCAGCAGGAGATCGAGCACTTCGCGCAGGAGAAGATCCGCATCCGCAAGGAGCTGCGCGCGGTGCGCGCCGGGCTCGACGCCGATATCTCCAGGCTCGGCACGGAGATCAAGATCGTGGACATCATCGTGATCCCGGCGGCGTTCGCGCTGCTGGCGCTGGCCTTCGCGGCCTGGCGGCGCCGGGCGCGCAGCCGTGCGACGGGGAGGCAGCCATGACAGCGCGTCGCGTCGCGCTGCTGCTCGCCGGTGGGCTCGCACTAATCGCGTTCGCCATCTGGCTCTCCTCGCACCGCCACCTCGAGCACGCGACGCTCTCCGGTGACCTGGTGCTGCCGGGCCTCGAGCAGAGCGTCAACGCGGTGAGCGAGGTCGACCTGCGCCGCGGTGACGGCAGCCACACGAGCCTGAAGAAGGCGAGCCATGGCTGGGTGGTGGGCGAGCGCGATTGGGCCGCCGACCCGGGCAAGGTGCGCAAGCTCCTGCTCGATCTCGGGGCGCTGAACGTCGTCGAGGAGAAGACGCGCCTGCCGGCCAACTACCCGCAACTCGGCGTGGAGGACGTCAGCACACCGAAGGCGACCGGCACGCAGATCGACGTGGTCACGCCCGGCCGCACCTTCGCTCTCATCGTCGGCAAGACCTCGAGCGGCAAGTCGGGCTACGTGCGCGTCGCCGGCACGGCTCCTTCGCTCCTCGCAGCCCCGCTCCTCACGCCGGATGCCGACCCCAAGACCTGGCTCGAGCGCTCGCTCATCGATCTGCCCGTCACCCGCGTCCGCCAGGTGGAGGAGAAGCCAGCCGAGGGGGCCGCCTACAGCGCGACGCGCGATCGCAAGGAGCAGGCCGACTTCACCGTGGCGCCCGTTCCCAAGGGCCGGCTGCTGACCCACGCCGGGGCCGCCGATGCCATCGCCGGTGCACTCGGCTCGCTGTCGCTCGAGGACGTGCAGAAGGCCGCGACGCCGGCGGACGCCAGGCTCTCGCGTGCCCTGTTCCGCACTTTCGACGGCCTGGAGATCGAGGCGGCGGGACGCAAGGACGGAGCGCGCGCCCTCATCACTCTCAAGGCGCGCGCGACCGCCAAGGAAGCCGAGGCCGAGGCGCAGCAGCTCAACACGCGGCTCGGCGGCTGGGAATTCGAGATTCCCGACTACAAGTACGGAGCGATCTTCCGCACGCTCGAGGAGCTGCTGCAGCCCGCGCCCGCGAAGCCTGAGAAGCCCGCGGCGAAGAAAGCGGCGGTGAAGGCGCCGGCCGCGAGCGGCACGGAGCCCGCCCCGAAGTAGCGCGCCACCGGCCGCCGACGCACGGCGCGGGTCAGGGCTTGACCTGCGCCAGGATCCCGAGCGGGCGGCCTTCGGGGTCGTTGAAGTGCGCCAGCCACTCCTCGGTGCCGTCGGCGTGGCGATGAATCATGTGCGGCGCCTGGGCAAACTCCACACCGCGCTCGCGCAACGTGTCGTACGCGGAACGGATGTCTGCGACGCGCAGATACAGAATCGACTCAGGTCCTGGCTTGTCGGTCGCGCTCAAGTACAGCCGCGTGCCGCCGCAGTCGAAGAACGCGTACGGGCCGAAGCTGTAGAGGTGCCGGAGCCCGAGAGTCTTGCCGTACCAGGCCTCGGACTCCTTGATGTCGCGCACCGTGCGCGACACCTGTGCCAGCGCGCCGAGTGCCAGTTGCGTCGTCATGGACTTCTCCTTGCGAGACAGCGCGCTGCCGCGCGGCTCGCGAAACCAGCGGCGCAGGGCCTGGCGGTTTGCGACCCCGAGCTTCGCCACCGCGTTCGCCACGTGGTACTTGACGGCATCGAGGCTGATGCCGCGGCGCGTGGCGATCTCACGGTTGCTCATCCCGTGCTGGATCGCGTGCACCACGCGCCACTCGGTCGGCGTCAGGACGTCGTCGTGACGCGGCCGCCCTCGGACTCTCGTGCTCGCCATGCGTGCGGATCCTACGGTCTCGGGCGTTGATTTACCCTCCCCCGCGTTTCCCGAGCGAGGGCGGTCTTGCGCACTGCAGCATTACGCCGGTCTCCCGCCGTGGGCGTAGAATTTTTGCGGCGTCGTAAGGAGGTGAACATGAGCGCCGTCATCCTCGCCGTGTTCAACGAATATGCGGCCGCGGACCGCGTCCGCACCCGCCTGGTGAGCGACGGCTTTCCCACCGATCGCGTCGAGCTCACGGCAGCCTGCGAGCCCGGCCGCGCGGGTCTCGAGCCCGCGGGCTCGGCGCATGACAAGTTCGTGCAGTACTACCGCACGCTGCTGAGCGCGCAGGACGAGCGTCCGTTCGTCGAGGGCCTCGCCGAGCGCGTCGCGGGCGGCGCCGCCACCATTACCGTACACCCCCGCGGCAGCATCGAGACCGAGCGCGCCGCCGAGATCCTCGAGGGCGAAGGGGCGGTGGAGGTGGTCGGCCACGATCTCGAGAAGCAGTCCTTCGAGCACGCCGCCTCGCGCGGCGAGGGCTACTGGGTGCGCCACTTCATGCTCGACAACCCGACCGGCGCCGACTGCATCTACTGCCGGCTGTTCCCCGGGCACGAGCACTGAGCCCGCACGCGACCAAGCGCCGCGCGCACCCGCCGCTGCGCGCCGAGAGCCTGCCCTGAGGCAGACTCCCGGCAAGCAGCAGCCCTGCTATTACGGTTGCTTGTCGAGTGTCATCGTAGTCGTTTGACTGTGTATCAGATCCTTGTCGGTCAAGCTGATCGACTTGCCGTCCGCGGCAGTGGCGAGGTGTATCACATCGGTTACCTTGCCCTGGCGATGATCGGTCTCCTCGACGGCATTCGCCGAGAGTCTCTTCAGCGTGACGGTCGTATGGCCCGGATCACCCGTGATCGGGTACTCCTTGCCGTCGAACTTCGCGTCGTAGCTCTGGCCATTGGCGCTCATGCTGAATGAATCAGCGGTCATCTTGTACGTGACGATGGTCCCGGCGTCGTTGGCGTCGGTCGTCTTATCCGGCGCCCACGATCCCGACACGGCGTGCGAGCCGCTGGGCCCTGCCGCTACGCGCTTTTCCGTGAAGCTGAAGGTGGCCGGCTTCGTCCCGGTGTGGTCGGTGAACTTGCCGCTCAGCGTCGATCCGTCAGCGGACACGGACATCGTGTAGACACCGGTGATCTTGCCGGCGAGTTTAGCGGTGCGTTCGACCGTCTTCCCGTCGACGATCTTCACGATGAGAGTGTCGTAATAGTCGTGCCCGGTGACCTTTTGCTCCGAGCCGTCGGCTTTGACGTTGAGGGGCGGGTCGCAAGTCGAACAGGTGTACATTCCGTCCGCCACCGCAAAAACGTCCGGCTTTCCGGTCACCTTCACCGAGTCGACCCGGCCCTTCCACGTGCCATCGAACGGGCTGCTCGCGAACGCAGCAACCGGCAGAAGTATCAGTGCCATTACTGGGATTCTCATCTTGCCTCCCCTTGGTTCGTGTAGTTGGTCGGCGCGTCCGGGCGACGCTCCGGGAGCGGCGGAGTGTATGCCCGGCGCAGCGCCTCACCAACAGCGAAGCCCGAGCTCACGACCTGATGCGCTGCGGCAAGCGTTGTCACGGTCGGCCGGCAAGGAGTGATAACGTGCGCGCATGACCGAGAACGTGCTTGCCGGCGGTTGCCTGTGCGGCGCGGTGCGCTATCAGATCGAGGGCGCCGTCCGCAATCCGTGCTTCTGCCGCCGAGACCGACGTGACGTCGCCACGCTCGATGACCCGGCGGCGGTCGCGCCGCTGATGCACGTGTGGGTGAAGGAGCGGCTGCCGTGGGTGGCGATTTGCGACTCGCTGCCGCAGCACTCCGCTGGCTCAACCGGCACGTAGCGCTCTAACGCGTCTTCGCGAGCAGCCCGAGCGACACGGCGGCCAGCAGCGCCGTCGGCAACCAGGCGAGCACCACCGGGTTCAGCGCGAACACGACCGTGCTGCTCTCGATGAGTCTCTGCAGCAGGAAGAAGGTGATGCCGAGCATGAGCCCGAGCAGCATGCGCGTCCCGGAGCCGGTGGAGCGCAGGGGCCCCAGCGCGAAGGGAATGGCGAGTATCGCGCAAAAGGCGATCGCCAGGGTGCGCGCGATGCGCGACCAGAACGCAAACACGTACTCGCGCGCATCGAGCGCGTTGCTGCGGTAGTAGCGGATCAGGCGCCACAGGGCGCCGATCGTGAGCTGATCCGGGTCCTGGACGGCCAGGCCGAGAAATCCGGCGGTGACGTTCGACTCGAGTATGCGCTCGGCGGGCGGCGTAGCGCTCACCGTGTCGCCGGCAAAGCGCGATTCGGCGTAGTCGGTGAGCAGCCACTTGCGGCTCGAGCCGGCGGTGGCGCGCCGGGCGCGCCCCATGGCGAGCAGCTGATGCTGCGGCGACAGCTCGAAGATCTGCATACCGCCGAACTGACGCTCGCCCGACTGCCCGGCGACGTTGAGGATCATATCGCCATCGCGCACCCAGGCGCCGCTGCCGGTGCCGAAGCTGACGTTGCTCAGCTTGCTGAAGGCCTTCTGCTCGCGCGCCACCTGCTGCAGCGGCGGGCCGAGAAACTCCCCGAGCACCAGCTCCGTCGCGATGAGCAGTCCCGCCGCGATGAGCGTGGTGCCGGCGATCCGCGCGACCGACACCCCGGTGGCGCGCACCACGGTGAGCTCGCTGCCGCGCGCCAGGCTACCTAAGCCCAGCAGCGCGCCGATCAGCACCGTGATGGGCAGCAGCTCGTAGGCCTGCTGCGGCAGGTTGAGCAGCGTGTACCACAGCGCGCCCCAGACCGTGTAGTGCCCGACGCCGATGTCGGCCTGCTGATCGATCAGCAGCCACAGTCCCCCGAGCACCAGGAACACGATCATCACCAGCAGCACCGAGCCGAGGATGGTGCGTATCAGGTAACGGTCGAGCACGCTCACAGACGCCGCACCCGGTAGCGCAGCCGGTTCACGAGCCCGGGTCCCAGGATGACCGCGAGTGCCAGCAGCACGACCACGGCGTGCGTCCACCACAGGCCGAGCACGACCGGCACCGTGCCACGGCCGATCCACACTTTGCCGGCCGACACGAGGTTGAGATAGAGGAAGTAGATCACCACGGCGAGCCACACCCGCGCGTAGCGGCCCTGGCGCGGCTTGAGGCGCGACAGCGGCACGGCCAGCAGCGCCAGCACCATGCAGGTGAGGGGCATGGCGATGCGCCACGCGAGCTCCGCCTGCTCGGGCAGGGAGCGCGACCCGAGGAGCTCCGCGGTGGGGCGCGCCTCGAGCGCCGTGACGACGTCGCTGCTCTGCGGCACGCGCACCGGCACCACGTGCTCGGCGAAGCGCAGCATGCGGAACTCGCCGCTGCCGGGTACGCCCTCGAAGCGCTCGCCGTCATAGAGGGTGAGGATGTGCGTCAGTCCATCAGGCGCGACCTCGCGGCGGGCGCGCTGGGCGAGCGCCACCTCGACCACGGGCCCACGGTTGCGCTCCACGAAGACGTTGCCGAGCGTGCCGTCGGCGGCGACCTCCTGGGCGTACACCACCGCGCTGCCGCCGCCGAAGCTGCGGAACTTGCCGGGCGCGATCGGCGCGAACTGCCCCGCGCGCAGCGCCTCGTTGCGCAGGCTGAGGGCACGCACCGTGGCCGCGGGCGCCAGCACCAGGGTAAGCCAGGCGAGCGCCGCCGTGAGGAGCGCGGCGAGCAATGCCACCGGCAGATAGATATTGGCGGGCCCGGTGCCGCAGGCCAGTGCCGCCGCCATCTCGCTATCGTGATACAGCCGCCCGAATGCGAGCACTACGCCGAGCAGCAGGCCCACCGGCAGCAGTACCCACAGGTATTGCAGCGCGCCGAGGCCGATCAGCTCGAGCACCACGCCCTGCGGATACTGGTTGGCTGCGGCGCGCTCCAGCACCCCCACCACCTGGTTGGCGAGCAGGATTGCCAGCAGCACGCCCGTCACGACCAGCCATGCGGCGGCCACTTCGCGCAGAATGTAGCGTCCGAGAATAGTCCCCAAAGCCGCTCCAATCGACCCGTCGCCGGAAACCCGGCGGGCTCTTGGGTTACACTTGCCCTCGCTTACACCCATCGCAGCACATCGCGCGCTGAACAACACCAACGGAGCGAGGCGCCCAAGAGCCGCGAATAAGGTAAATCAGACGCTCGCACGCCTCAACGGGAAGGGGATAGCGGATGGAATTCGGGGTCTGGACGAAGGGCTTGGCGACGCTCGCGGTCGACTGCCTGGTCGTGGGCGTGTTCGAAGAGACCGAGCTCGGCGCCGAAGCGCGCGCCGTGGACGCGGCCTGCGGCGGACGCCTGCAGCGGCTGCTGGCGCGCGGCGATTTCAACGGGCGCGCCGGCGACACGCTGCTCATCACCGAGGTCACCGAGCTGCCGGCGCGCCGCGTGTTGCTGGTGGGGCTGGGCACGCGCGCGCAGCTCTCGCGCCGCAGCTGGCGGCGCGCGTGGGGCAGCGCGGTCACCGCCCTGAGCCGCACGCGCATCGCGAGCGTCGCGCTCGCGCTCGATCGGCCCACGGCGCGCGAGCTCGATGACTACTACTTCGGGCGCGCGGTCGCGGAGATCGCCGGCGCCACGCTCTACCGCATCAACGATTTGAAGACCGGCAAGAAACCGCCCGCCGCGGCGCTGAAGAAGGTGCTTGCCGGCCCGGTGCGCAAGGCCGACGCCGCGGCGCGCGGCTTCAAGCACGGCGCGACAATCAGCGCCGCCGCTACCATACAGCGCGACCTCGCCAACCTGCCGGCGAATGTCTGTACCCCGACCTTTCTCGCCGAGGAGGCGCGCGCGCTCGCCAGGCGGCACAAGTCGCTCACGGCGCGTGTGCTCGACGAAGCCGCGATCCGCCGCGAGAAGATGGGCTGCCTGCTCGCCGTCGCGCAGGGCAGCCGGCAGCCGCCGCGCTTCATCGTGCTCGAGTATCGCGGCGGCAAGGCTTCGCAGCCGCCGGTGGTGCTGGTCGGAAAGGGCGTGACCTTCGACACCGGCGGCATCTCCCTCAAGGATCCGCCGGGCATGGACGAGATGAAGTTCGACATGAGCGGGGCGGCGGCGGTGATCGCCAGCCTCACGCTCGCGGCGGAGCTGCGCCTGCCGCTGCACGTCGTGGGGCTCGTCGCCGCGGTGGAGAACATGCCGGGCGGCAAGGCCGTGAAGCCCGGCGACATCGCCAGCAGCTCCTCGGGCCAGACGGTCGAGATCCTCAACACCGACGCCGAGGGCCGCCTGATCCTGTGCGACGCGCTGCACTACGCGCGCCGCTTCCGCCCGGCCGCGGTGGTCGACATCGCCACCCTCACCGGTGCCTGCGTGGTTGCGCTCGGTCACCATCACTCGGGGGTCATGGGTAACGATGAGACGCTCATCAGGCAGCTGGTCGAGGCCGGAGTGCGCGCCGACGACCGTTGCTGGCAGTTGCCGCTCACCGAGGACTACGCCGAGCAGCTGAAGAGCAACTTCGCCGACTTCGCCAATATCGGCGGACGCGACGGCGGCGCGATCACCGCCGCCGCCTTCCTCGGCAAGTTCACCCAGGGCCTCACCTGGGCGCATCTGGACGTCGCCGGCACGGCCTACCAGGGCGGCGCCAGCAAGGGCAGCACCGGGCGGCCGACGCCGCTGCTCGCCGACTTCCTCATCCGCCGCGCCGAGCGCTGAGGCGCCCGCCGGCCGGCGAGGCCGCGGCGGCCCTTGCGGCGCGCGCCGTGAGGCGCGGCCGCTGCCGCTATAATTGTCGGGTTTCCTCCCCGGTTTCCCTTGCATTCAATGGATAAGGTGTACGCGCCGCAGGACCTCGAGCGGCGCCTCTACGAGCGGTGGGAGTCGCGCGGGTGGTTCGCACCACCAGGCCGTGGCGCGCCCTACTGCATCATGATCCCGCCACCCAACGTGACCGGAACGCTGCACATGGGGCATGCGTTCCAGCACACGCTGATGGACGCGCTGACGCGCTATCACCGCATGCTCGGTGAGGACGTGCTGTGGCAGCCGGGCACCGACCACGCCGGCATCGCCACCCAGATGGTGGTGGAGCGACAGCTGAACGCCGCGGGGCAGCGGCGCGCCGACCTCGGCCGCGAGGCCTTCATCGAGCGGGTGTGGCAGTGGCGCGCGCAGTCCGGGGGCACGATCGCCGAGCAGATGCGCCGCCTCGGCGACTCGGTCGACTGGTCGCGCGATCGCTTCACCATGGACCCGGGGCTGACGCGCGCGGTCATCGAAGTGTTCGTGCGGCTGTACGAGGAAGGGCTCATCTATCGCGGCAAGCGCCTGGTCAACTGGGACCCGGTGCTGCTCACGGCGCTGTCCGATCTCGAGGTGCAATCGCAGGAGGAGGACGGTCAGCTCTGGCACGTGCGCTATCCGCTCGAGGACGGCAGCGGCCACGTGGTGGTCGCGACCACGCGTCCCGAGACCCTGCTGGGGGACGTCGCGGTGGCCGTGCACCCCGATGACGAGCGCTACCGGCACCTGGTCGGCCGCAACGTGCTGCTGCCGCTCGCCGGTCGCACCATCCCGATGATCGCCGACTTCTACGTCGATCCGAACTTCGGCTCCGGCTGCGTGAAGATCACGCCGGCGCATGACTTCAACGACTACGAGATCGGACAGCGTCACGCCCTGCCGCTCATCAACATCTTCACCGAGCACGCCGCGCTCAACGACTCTGTGCCGGAGCGCTTCCGGGGCCTCGACCGCTTCGAGGCGCGCGCGCGCGTCGTGGCCGAGCTCGAGGCGGCCGGCCTCGTCAAGCGCGTCGAGCCGCACAAGCTGGTGATCCCGCGCGGCGACCGCAGCGGCGCGGTGCTCGAGCCCTGGCTCACCGATCAGTGGTACGTGAAGATCGCACCGCTCGCGAAGCCGGCGCTCGCCGCCGTGGAGGACGGCCGTACCCGCTTCGTGCCGGAGAGCTGGGCGCGCACCTACTTCGAGTGGATGCGCAACATCAAGGACTGGTGCGTGAGCCGGCAGCTGTGGTGGGGTCACCGCATCCCGGCGTGGTACGACGGCCTCGGCAACGTGTACGTCGGGCGCGACGAGGAAGAAGTGCGCGCTCGTCACGGGCTCGACGCGCGGCTGCCACTTCATCAGGACGAGGACGTGCTCGACACCTGGTTCTCATCGGCCCTGTGGCCGTTCTCGACGCTCGGCTGGCCGGAGAAGACCGAGGCGCTCGCACGCTTCTACCCGGGCAGCGTGCTGGTGACCGGTTTCGACATCATCTTCTTCTGGGTCGCGCGCATGATGATGATGGGGCTCAAATTCATGGGAGAGGTGCCGTTCCGCGACGTCTACATCACCGGCCTCATCCGCGACGAGCGCGGCGACAAGATGTCGAAATCCAAGGGCAACGTCATCGACCCGCTCGACATCGTCGGCGGCATATCGCTCGAGGCGCTCGTCGAGAAGCGCACCAGCGGGCTGATGCAGCCGCGGCTCGCCGCCTCCATCGAGAAGGCCACCCGCCGCCAGTACCCGGACGGCATCGCGCCGCACGGCACCGACGCGCTGCGCTTCACCTTCACCGCCCTCGCCTCGCCGAGCCGCGACCTGCGCTTCGATCTCGGCCGCGTGGGCGGCTACCGCAATTTCTGCAACAAGCTGTGGAACGCGGCGCGCTTCGTCACGCAGAGGCTCGCCGAGCAGCCGCCGCCTCCCGCCGGCACGGCCGCCGAGCTGTCGGTAGCCGACCGGTGGATCCGGGCGCGCTTCGGCCGCATGCTGGCCGCGGTCGCGCAGGCGCTCGGTGACTACCGTTTCGACTTCGCCGCCACCGCGCTCTACGAGTTCACCTGGTACGACTTCTGCGACTGGTACCTGGAGCTCACCAAGCCGGTGCTGCAGTCCGGGGAGTCGAGCCCGGCGGCCCGCGCCGGCACCTGCCGCACGCTGGCGGAGATCCTCGAGGCGCTGCAGCGCGCGCTGCATCCTTTCATGCCGTTCATCACCGAGGAGATCTGGCAGCGCGCCGCGCCGCTCGCCGGCGTCTCGGGCGAGACCGTCATGCTGCAACCCTACCCGAGCGCGGCCGAATTTCCGCCCGACGAGGCGGCGGAGCGCGAGGCCGCCTGGATCCAGGCCGTGGTGCTCGGCGTCCGCCAGATCCGCGGCGAGATGAACATCAATCCGGCGCGGCGCATCCCGCTGCTGCTGCGTGATGCCAGCGCCGAGGACCGTGAGTGGGCGGCGCGCCACCGCCCCTACCTCGAGCGCCTCGCGGGGCTCGAGAGCCTGACGGTGCTCAGTGCCGGTGCTGCGGTGCCGCCGGCGGCGCTCGCGCTGGTCGGCAAGCTGGGGCTGCTCGTGCCCATGGCGGGCCTCATCGATGCGCCGGCGGAGGCCGAGCGCCTCGCCAAGCTGATCGGCAAAGCCGACAAGGAGCTCGCGGGCGTGCGCGGACGGCTCGCGAGCGCCAGCTTCGTCGACGGCGCGCCCGCGGCGGTGGTCGCCGCCGCGCGCGAGCGTGTCGCCGAGCTCGAGCGCAGCGTGCAGGGCTTGCGCGCCCAGCTCGAGCGCGTGCGCGAGCTGCTGCCGCCGTGAGCGCCGCCGGCGCGCCCACGGGCGACTCGAGCGCGCTGCGCGCGGTGCTCGCCACGCTCGAGACCATCATCCTCGGCAAGCCGCAGCAGATCCGGCTGTGCCTCGCCTGCCTCATGGCGCGCGGACACCTGCTGATCGAGGACGTTCCGGGAGTGGGCAAGACCACGCTGGCGCACGCGCTCGCGCACGTGCTCGGGCTGGCATGGCAGCGCGTGCAGTTCACCAGCGACCTGCTGCCCGCGGACATCATCGGCGTGTCGGTCTTCGACCGCGCTCATCAGCGCTTCGACTTCCGCCGCGGCCCGATCTTCACCCAGCTGCTGCTCGCGGACGAGGTCAACCGCGCCAGTCCGCGTACGCAGAGCGCGCTGCTCGAGGCGATGGAGGAGCGGCAGGTGAGCGCCGACGGCACCACCTACCGCCTGCCGGACGTGTTCTTCGTGGTCGCCACGCAGAATCCGCACGAGCAGCTCGGCACCTTCGCCCTGCCCGAGTCGCAGCTCGACCGCTTCCTCATGCGCGTGACGCTCGGCTACCCCGACGCGGCGCACGAGCGCGAGCTGCTGCGCGGGGGCGAGCGCCGCGACCTGCTGCCGCAGATCCCGCCGGCCCTCAACCCCGCGGCGGTGCTGCGGGTGCAGCACGAGGTGCGCGCCGTACATGTGGCCGATGCGCTGCTCGACTACTGCCAGGCGCTGATCGCGCGCACGCGCGAGAGAAGCGACCTGAAGCTCGGACTCTCGCCGCGCGCGGGACAGGGTCTGGTGCGCGCCGCGCAGTCGTGGGCCTACGTCGCAGGGCGCACCGCCGTGCTGCCCGAGGACGTGCAGGCGGTGCTGCCCGCGGTGGTCGCGCACCGCCTCGAGCGCCGCGAGCCCGGCGGCAGCGCCGACGGCGAGGCGATCGCCGCCGAGATCGTGCGTGCCGTTCCCGTACCCCTCTGACGAGGCGCGCCGATGAGAGTGCCTTTCGCAGCGGCGGCGCGCGCCCGCATGGCCGCCTGGGTGCGGCGGCGCCAGGGCGCCGACGTGCTTCCCGTGACGCTGGCGCGGCGGCGCCTGTACATCCTGCCGACGCGCGCCGGGCTGGCCTTCGGGGGACTGTGGCTCCTGATGCTGCTCGCGGGACTGAACTACGGCAACAGTCTCGCGCTGTTCTTCACCTTTCTGCTCGCCGGTTTCGCGCTGGTCGCGATGCACCAGTGCCACCGCAACCTGCTCGGCACGACGCTGGTCTCGGTGAGCGCTCCGCCGATGTTCGCCCGCAGGGCGGGCGCGCTGGTGCTGACGCTCGAGAATCGCTCGCCCGAGGCGCGTCCCGGCGTCGCGGCTTCCCTCGATGACGGACCGCTGATCGGCGCAGACCTCGCGCCGCACGGGCGCGCCGTGCTCACGCTGCCGCTCGCGGCGGCGCGCCGCGGCCTCGTGCGCATCGACCGTCTGCGCCTGACGAGCACGCATCCCTTCGGGCTGTTCCGCACCTGGACCTGGGTGCACCTGACCGTGGAGGTGCTGGTGTATCCCCATCCCGCGGGCCGGCTGCCGCGGCCGACGACGAGCGGGACGCAGCTCGGCGAGCGCCCGCACGGCAGCGCCGGCGCCGACGAGTGGCTGGGGCTGCGGCCGTTTCGCGACGGCGACTCGCCGCGCCAGGTCGCCTGGAAGGCGTACGCCCGTGGGGCGCCGCTGCTCGTGAAGGAATACAGCCCGGCGGGATCCGACCTGTGCCTGTTCGACTTCGCGCGGCTGCGGATCCCTGACATCGAGGCGCGCCTCTCCCAGCTCGCCCGCTGGGTGGTCGATGCGGAGGCGGGGGGCGAGCGTTACGGCCTGACGCTCCCGGGCGCAGCGCTCGCGCCGAACCGCGGTCCCGAGCACCGCCATCACTGTCTCGCCGCGCTCGCGCTCCATGGAAGCGATGGCTGAGCGCAGCCAGCCTGCAGCGCTCTACTGGGCGACCGCGGCGTTCGCCGGTGGTCTGCTGCTGCACGTCGACCGCGTGCCCGTGTGGGTCACGGCCGCGGCGCTGCTGCTCGTTGTGTGGCGGCTCGTCGCCGCGCATGCCCGCGTGCCGCAGCCGGGCAGGATCGCCCGCACGGTGCTCACCGCGGTCGTGACGATCGCGGTGCTGGCGCGCTTCCACACGCTGAACGGCCTCGCCGCGGGAACGGCGCTCCTCATCCTCATGGCGGCTCTCAAGCTCCTCGAGAGCTACCGGCGCCGCGATCGGCTGGTGCTGGTGGGCGCGGGGCTGTTCCTGCTGCTGGCCGCGTGCCTCGACCGGCAGAGCCTCGCGCGCGCGCCGCTCTATCTCGCGCAGGCGTGGCTGTGCTGCACGGCGCTCGCCGTGATCGCCTCCGACGGCTTCCCCGGGCGCGCCGCGCTCGCGCTCGCGGGACGCACGCTGCTCTTCGCTCTGCCGCTCGCGGTGCTGCTGTTCCTGTTCTTCCCGCGCCTCGCCGGCTCCTTCTGGACGGTGCCGCGCGGCGAGGAGGGCCTCACCGGCCTTTCCGACACCATGAGTCCAGGTAGCATCGGCAAGCTCACGACCTCCTACGACATCGCGTTCCGCGCGCGCTTCGAGGGCCCGCTGCCGCCGCCCGAGCAGCGCTACTGGCGCGGCCCGGTGCTGCCTCAGTTCGACGGCTTCACGTGGTCGCGCGGCGCGCGTGACTGGCGCGCGCGCGCCGCCTGGGAGTTCGCCGGGCCCGCCTACCGCTATCGCATCGCGCTCGAGCCGAGCCGGCACCGCTGGTGGTTTGCGCTCGACACGCCCGCGCAATCCCCCGATCCCAACGTGACCCTCACGCACGACTACGAGCTGCTGGCCCCACGGCCGGTGTCGGATCCGACCAGCTACGAGGCGCTGTCGTATACGGCGCGGCGCGCGGCCGCGCCGCTGGCGGACTGGGAACGGCTCGAGGACACCGCCTTGCCGCGCGGGCGCAATCCGCGCTCGCTCGCGCTGGCGCGCGAGCTGCGCGCGCGCGCCGCCAGCGACACCGCCTTCGTGACGGCAGCGCTCGACTACCTGCGCAGCGGCGGCTTCGTGTATTCGCTCGAGCCCGAGCAGCTCGGCAGCGACGAGATCGATGACCTGCTGTTCCGCACCCGCACCGGGTTCTGCGGCCACTACGCTTCCGCCTTCGCCGTGCTGATGCGGGCAGCGGATGTGCCCGCGCGGGTCGTCACCGGCTACCAGGGCGGGGAATGGAATCCCGTCGGCGGATATCTGGTGGTGCGCCAGGCGGATGCGCATGCCTGGGTCGAGGTATGGCTCGCGGGGCGCGGCTGGACGCGCGTGGATCCGACCGCGGTGGTGGAGCCCGAGCGGCTGGTGCGTGGCGCGCTCGATCTGCTGCCCGAGGCGATGTCGGCATCGACACGGCTGCTGCGCGCATCGCCGTGGCTCGTGGGGCTGCTGCAGCGCTGGGATGCCGCCAACGCCTGGTGGAACGAGCGGGTGGTGAAGTTCGATTACGCGACGCAGATCGACGTGCTCGAGCGCCTTGGAATTCGCTCCGCCAACGTCTGGGCGCTCGGCTGGGCCTTCATGATCGCGCTGCTGACGTGGCTCGCGGTCCTCGCCTGGCACATGGGAGGTGCGGCACGCTCCGCGCGTCCCGAAGCCCTCGCGCGCGCCTACGCAATGCTGTGCCGCAAGCTCGCGCGCACGGGTCGCGCGCGCGCCCCGCATCAGGGACCGCTCGCGTACGCCGAAGCGCTCCGCGGCGGCTCCCCCGCCGTGACGGAGAGCGCATACACGCTGCTGGCCGTCTACGCGCAGCTGCGCTACGGCGCCCCCGAGCCCGCGACGCGCGCGCACGACATCGAGGCATTCGCGCGCGCGGTGCGCCGGCTGCGCCTGTCATAAGTCAGGAGGAACGGAAGCCGATCTTGGCGTGGGCGCCGTCGCAGAAGGGCTTGTGGGCGCTGCCGCCGCAGCGGCACAGGTTCGCCGCTTCGACCCGCGCCACCACCCGTCCGGTGCCGCTGACGATCTCGAGGTTGCCGCGGACCCGCAGCGGGCCGTTCACCTGCGGGTCGATCGCGAGTACCCCGGCGCGCGCCGGCAGCATCTCGGTCGCGCCGCTCGGCGGCTCACCGCTCGCGCTGAAGCCGATCTGGTGGTGCGAGCCATCGCAGTAAGGCTTGTTCTTCGAGGCGCCGCAGCGGCACAGCGTCGCGCGAAACCCGGCCGCGGCACCCTCGATCGTAAGCTGCGCGCGGAAGGCGTAGGGACCACCCTCGCGCACGGTGGCGAGATTGACCGGCGGCGCGGATTCGTCCGGCTCACCGTCGCGGCGGCGATAACGGATGGCACCCGAGGGGCAGGCGTGTGCCACCTCCACCAGGCGCTCCACCGGCATCGCATCCGGATGAATCCACGGTCCCTTGACATTGGCGAGAAACACCTGCGGCGCCCAGGTGACGCAGTAGCGCGAGTGAATACAGCGCTTCGCCTCGAACTCGAGCTCGAGCTTCTCACCGGTCACATGCTCGACACCATCGGCGACCTGCGCGGCGGGCGCCGGGGCTGGAGCGGGCGACGGGCGACGCACCCCACGCTGATCCGCAGCCGGCGCGGCGGCGGCTGGCGCGTCGAGGTCAAATCCCTTGCGCGCGCGCTCCGCGAGCGCGATGAGCTGCGCCGCCGCGGCGACCGAGCGGGCATCGCCGCCCGCCTTGAGCAGCGCGGCGGCCTCGGCGAGCTGTCCGAAGCGCTCGACGAACACACGCCGCGCCGCAGGCCCCGGCGGCAGTGGGCTTGGATCCCTCAGGGTGATGAACGTGACGCCGGCATGGCACTGCGGGTTTGAGGGCCCGGCCGGCAGACGTGCCGCACGCTCGGCGAGCGGCACGAGCGCACGCATCAGGCCGATGGCGAGGTCGATGCTGAGCGACTTCTCGGCGCCGGGACCGCGTACGCCGTAGGAGTACCCGAGCAAGCGCAGCATGAGTGCGTAGCAGGCGTTGGCGAGATCGACGGTCGCGAAAGCGTCCGGGTTCTCGAGCCACACCCGCCCCTCGGGGCGCGGCGGCCGGCGCAGCACCGGATTGGTCGCCGCGGGGAAGGCCGGCGCGAACTCCGGGTTCTTCTCCTGGAGCGCGCGCAGCTCGGAGCGGATGCCGAGAAACCTCTGGTAGTGAGAGCCCGTCGAGTCGCGCGGCGCGCCCTCGCCCTGCTCGACGATGGCGGAGAACGCCGCGAGTGCCGTCTTCAGGCAAACGACCGGCTCGGCACCGGCGAGACCCACTTCCTGGGGCGAGAGCTGCAGTGCGCGGTCGCCGCCGAAAGCGACCGCCTCGCCATGGTGCTCGACAAAGGTGCGCAGCCCTTCGCCGAGCCTCGCGTAGAAGTCACCCACGGTCTCGTAGTCACGGCCCATCGGCGTCAGGTGCGGCCGCTGCGTGCCGCGCACGTAGGTCCGCTCGCAGGCAAAGCCCGCTCCCTCGGGCTCGCTCGAGCCCCGCGGCCGCTCGAGGAACACGAAGTGCTGGAGCGTCTCGGCGTTGAACGGCGCGAGCTTCACCGTGATGCTGGCCGGCAGGTAGCCGGGATCGAGCGGAAAGTTCGCGCGGCCGACGCGTGGGCTCGCGCCGAGCGCCGAGGTGATGTTCCAGACCGCGGCCAGGTGCCCCATCTCGTCGATCGCCACGCTGAGCAGCTGCTGGCGCCAGCGTTTGACCGCCGCCGCCTCGGAGGCAGAGAGGCCCTCACTCTCGCCGTCCTTCAAGCTGAAGGCAGCGTAGAGGTACGTGCACATCAGGTTGTGCTCGAGCTCGGCGGCCTCGTAGAGCAGGTTGATGAGGATCTCGCGCTGTGTGAGCGGGGCCGCAACCGCCGGAACGTCGTTCATAGGGCCTCCCGACGGGCTATGTGGCATAAAACGCTTCCCTGCGCCATCCCCCGGAAGTGCCGGGCCTGATGTCCGCCGAAATTGCCGCCGGCAATTTCGGCCAAATTAACGACCGTGCTCGCGCGTCTCGCGGAAATGGATTCCCGGCCAGCGCTCGATCGTCAGCTCGAGGTTGACGCGCGACGGCGCGAGATACACGAGCGCGCCGGAGTGATCGAGCGCCAGGTGCTCGTGCGCGCGGGCGCGGAACTCCTCGAGACGCTGCGCATCGGCGCTGTCGACCCAGCGCGCGGTGTGTACCGTGACGGGCTCGAAGACGCATTGCACGCCGTACTCGTCTGCGAGGCGGAAGGCCACCACCTCGAATTGCAGCTGCCCGACGGCTCCCAGGATCAGCTCGTTGCTGCGCAGCGGCCGGAAGAGCTGCGTGGCGCCCTCCTCGCACAGCTGCGACAGACCCTTCTGCAGCGCCTTGGCGCGCAGCGGATCCTTGAGCACCGCCCGGCGGAAGATCTCCGGGGCGAAGTTCGGCACACCGGTGAAGGCGAGCCGCTCGCCCTGGGTGAAGCTGTCGCCGATGTTGATGGTGCCGTAGTTGTGCAGCCCGATGATGTCGCCGGCGTAGGCCTCCTCGGCCTGGGCGCGCTCGGCCGCCATGAAGGTGAGCGCGTCGGCGACCCGCACCTCCTTGCCGAGGCGCACGTGATAAAGGCGCATGCCACGCGTGTATTTGCCGGCACACAGCCGCAGGAACGCGATGCGGTCGCGGTGGGCGGGATCCATATTGGCCTGGATCTTGAAGACGAAGCCGGCGAGCGCGGGCTCGCCCGGCTCCACGGTGCGCTCGCGCGCCGCGCGCGGCAGCGGCCCCGGAGCGTGCGTCACGAAAGCCGTGAGCAGCTCCTCGACGCCGAAGTTGTTGATGGCCGAGCCGAAGAACACCGGTGTCTGCTGCCCGGCGCGATAGGCCTCCTGGTCGAAGCTCTCGGTCGCGCCCTTCACGAGCTCGATCTCATCGAGAAAGGATCGCGCCGCCTCGCCGAGGAACTCGCGCGCCGCCGCGCTCGCGAGCCCGTCGATGATGCGGTTCTCGCCCACGCGGCCGCGCTCGCCCGCCGTGTACGCGTAGATGCGGTCCTCGGCCAGGTGATAGATGCCGCGCAGCTCTCGCCCCATGCCGATCGGCCAGGTGACCGGGGCGGTACCGATGCGCAGCACGCTCTCGATCTCATCCAGCAGCTCGATGGGCGTGCGGCCGTCGCGGTCGAGCTTGTTGATGAAGGTCATGATGGGCGTATCACGGAGGCGACAGACCTCCATGAGCTTGATGGTGCGCTCCTCCACACCCTTGGCGCAGTCGATGACCATGAGCGCGGAGTCGACCGCCGTGAGCGTACGGTAGGTGTCTTCGGAGAAGTCCTCGTGCCCCGGAGTGTCGAGCAGGTTCACGATGCAGTCGCGATACGGAAACTGCATCACCGAGGAAGTCACCGAGATGCCGCGCTGCTGCTCGAGCCGCATCCAGTCGGAGGTCGCGTGGCGCGCGGCCTTGCGGCCCTTGACGGTGCCCGCCATCTGGATCGCGCCGCCGAACAGCAGCAGCTTCTCCGTGAGGGTGGTCTTGCCGGCGTCGGGGTGCGAGATGATCGCGAAGGTGCGTCGCCGACGGATTTCGGCAGCGAGATCAGCCATGACAGGCAGCGGCGCTCAGCCGGGACGAGCGCGTGCGGCACGCAGCCCGAGTCGCAGCACCGCGGCGTCCTCACGTCCGCCCACGGCCTGGTAGTAGCCGCGCCGCATGCCCACCTGCTCGAAGCCATGCGCCAGATAGAGGCGGATGGCCGCGGTGTTGGAGGGACGCACTTCCAGAAACGCCTCTTTCATGCCGGCTGCCGTGGCCCGCTCGACCAGCAGCGTGAGCAGGCGCCCTCCGAGGCCGCGGCAGCGGAACGCCTCGCCGACGCACAGGTTGAGGATATGCGCCTCGCCGGCGCCGAGGCTCATCACTCCGTAGCCTGCGACCTGCCGCCCGAGCGTCGCCACGCGGCAGGTGTACCCCACCCGCAGGCAGTCGCGGAAGATACCCTCGCTCCAGGGGAACTGATACGAGGCGCGCTCGATCGCCACCACCTCGGGGACGTCGGCGTCGCGCATCGCGCGGATCGCCTCCGGCGCCGCGCCGAGCAATTCAGGAGCGGTCGCCATCGATCACGGCCCCCTGCACGAGCTGTTGATACACGTTGCGGGCAAACTTGAGGTCCTCCCATGCCTTGCGCTTGTCGGCGGGTGTGCGCAGCAGGTAGGCCGGATGATACGTCACGACGAGCGGGGTATTCAGCTCGCCGAAATGGTGTACCTGGCCCCGCAGCCGCCCGAGTGGCACGTCGGTGCCGAGCAGGTTCTGCGCCGCGATCCGCCCGACCGCGAGCATGATCTTCGGCCGCAGCAGCGCGATCTGGCGCACCAGGAACGGCAGACAGGCCGCTACCTCCTCGGGCCTGGGGTCACGGTTGCCGGGCGGCCGACTCTTCAGCACGTTGGCGATGTAGACGTTCTTGGTGCGGTCGAGCCCGATGGCGCGCAGCATCGCATCGAGGAGCTGACCCGCGGCGCCCACGAACGGCTCGCCGCGCCGGTCCTCCTCGGCGCCCGGCGCCTCGCCGATCACCAGCCAGTCGGCGCGCCGCGGCCCGACACCGAACACCCCCTGAGTGCGGGTGAGGTGCAGCGGGCAGCGCGTGCACTGCAGCACCTCGGCGCGCAGCGCCTCCCATCGTGCTTCAATCCCGTCGGCGGGCTCGGCCGGCGGCGCCACGGCCAGCGCCGGGGCCGCGCGCGGCAGCCACAGGTCGATGCCGATCGCCTCGAGATACTCGCGCTGCCGCTCGCCGTGCATGGCGGCGCCTCAACTGGCGCCGGGCGCGCCGCGCACGGCACGCCGGATGCGGCGCCCCACCCACAGCAGCGGCGCGGACAGCGCGTAGATGCCGAACATCGACAGCAGCATGGTGGGCGGGTCGAGCGCGATGGCGACGAAGAACAGCGGCACGAGCAGCAGGTAGACGAATTTGATGCGGCGGTCGAGATCGAACTGCTTGAAGCTCGGGTAGCCGAAGCGGCTGACCATCAGGGCGCCGGCCGTGGCGGTCACGACGAACGCCGCGATCAACCCGGTGAGCCCCGGCTCGTGCCCCTGCCAGTCGCTGAAGAACCAGACGAAGGCCGCGACGATCGCCGCGGCCGAGGGGCTCGGCAGACCCTCGAAGTAGCGCTTGTCGGCGGTCGCCGCCCGCGCATTGAAGCGCGCGAGTCGCAGCGCCGCCGCCACTGCATAGAAGAAGCACGCCAGCCAGCCGAAGCGCCCCCAGTAGTGGCCGAATTCCATGATGCGCACCACGCCCCACTGGTACGCCACGACCGCCGGGGCAAGCCCGAACGCCACCATGTCCGCGAGACTGTCGTACTCCTTGCCGAAGGAGCTCTCGGTATGCGTGAGGCGCGCGATGCGCCCGTCCAGTGTGTCGAAGATCATCGCCGCGAACACCGCCATGCCGGCGGGCGCGAAGTGCTTGTCGATCGCCGCCACCACGGCATAGAAGCCCGAGAACAGGCATCCGGTCGTGAGCAGATTCGGCAGCAGGTAGATCGCCCGGCTACGCGGCCGGGGTGGGGGCTGAGTGTGCATCTGCATCGCCAATCGGCGGGCATCTTATCAGGGGTGTCCTGCTAAGATGCCAACTGCTTGTTTCGGCAGCCCGAAGACACCCAAGCGCGATGCGCCTCTCCCAATATCCCATCAACACCCTGAAGGAGACCCCGGCCGAGGCGGAGGTCGTGAGTCACCAGCTCATGCTACGCGCCGGCCTGATCCGGCGCCTCGCGGCGGGGCTCTACAGCTGGCTGCCGCTCGGCCTGCGCGTGCTGCAGAAAGTCGAGCGCATCATCCGCGAGGAAATGAACCGCGCCGGCGCGCTCGAGCTGGTCATGCCGGTGGTGCAGCCGGCGGAGCTCTGGCAGGAGTCGGGACGCTGGACCGAATACGGCCCGGAGCTGCTGCGCATCAAGGATCGCCACCAGCGCGACTACGTCGCCGGCCCCACCCACGAGGAGGTGATCACCGACATCGCGCGCCGCGAGCTCAAGAGCTACCGGCAGCTGCCGGTGAACTTCTATCAGATCCAGACCAAGTTCCGCGACGAGGTGCGGCCGCGCTTCGGCGTCATGCGCGCGCGCGAGTTCATCATGAAGGATGCCTACTCCTTCCACCTCGACGAGGAGTCGCTGCGCGCGGGCTATCGCGCCATGTACGAGGCCTACACGCGCATCTTCACCCGTACCGGGCTCAGCTTCCGCGCGGTGCGCGCCCACTCGGGTGCGATCGGCGGCGATGTCAGCCAGGAGTTTCACGTGCTGGCTCACTCGGGCGAGGACGCGATCGCCTTTTCGGACGGTGACGACTATGCGGCGAATCTCGAGGCCGCCGCGGCGGCCCCCCCTGCCGAGCCGCGCCCGGCCGCGCGCGAGCAGGTGCGCCGCGTCGCAACCCCCGGGGCACGCACCATCGAGGATCTGGCGCGCTTTCTCAAGATCGGGCCGGCGCGTTGTGTGAAGACGCTCATCGTCGAAGGCACGGACGGCGCCGTGGTGGCGCTCGCGCTGCGCGGCGACCACGAGCTGAACGCCGTCAAGGCCCAGACGCTGCCGGGCGTCGCCACTCCGCTGCGCCTGGCGAGCGCCGAGCGCGTACTGGTCGCGACCGGTACGCAGCCGGGCTACGTCGGACTCGTGGGCCTCGCGTGCCGCATCTACGCCGACCATTCGGCCTTCGCGCTCGCGGACTTCGTCTGCGGCGCCAACGAGAAGGATGTGCACCTCACCGGCGTCAACTGGGAGCGCGACGTCACGGGCGCGGTCGCGGCGGACCTGCGCAACGTGGTCGACGGAGATCCGAGTCCCTCGGGGCGCGGGCGGCTGAAGATCGCGCGTGGCATCGAGGTCGGCCACATCTTCCAGCTCGGGCGCAAATACAGCGAGCCGATGAAGGCCCTGGTGCTGGATGAGGCCGGACGGGAAACGGCCCTCTACATGGGCTGCTATGGCATCGGTGTGACGCGCATCGTGGCCGCGGCCATCGAACAGAATCACGATGAGCGCGGCATCATCTGGGCGGAGCCGATCGCTCCCTTCCAGGTGGTGCTGGTTCCGCTCAATCTGCAGAAGTCCGACCGTGTCCGCACCGTCACCGATCGCCTGTACGCCGAGCTCACCGCCGCCGGAATCGAGGTGCTGCTCGATGACCGCGATGCCCGACCCGGCGTCAAGTTCGCCGACGCGGAGCTCCTCGGCATCCCGCATCGCGTGGTGGTGGCGGATCGCGGGCTCGAGGCGGGCAGGCTCGAGTACCGGCACCGCCGCGACCGCGACAGCCGCGAGTTTCCCGTGGACGAGGCGCTCGGCTTCGTACGCGCGCGCCTGGGCTAAGACGGTGCGCTGCCTGAGTGCGGTGCTCGCTCGCCCGCTGCGCGCGCCGCGCTGCCTGCCAGCCGTCGCGGCGGCCGCGCTGCTGCTTGCAAGCCCCGCGGGAGCCGATCAGCAGCTCGATCCGCCGCTGCGCGATGTGGTCGCACGTGCCATCGCCCAGGCGCAGTGCTTCGACGATCAGTACGACTCGGCCGTGTGGTACACGCTCATGGAGCCGCGCCTGCGCGCACTGGTGAAGGATCACACCGAGCGCGTCGAGATCCTCAAGCAGGTGTACTGCGAGACACACCGCCCGGGAGAGTCGCGCCTGCCGCCGGGACTCGTGATGGCGGTGATCGCGGTCGAGAGCCGCTTCGATCGCTGGGCGGTCTCCGCGGCCGGGGCCGTGGGTCTCATGCAGGTGATGCCCTTCTGGCCCGAGCAGCTCGGCCTGCGCCGCTACGAGCTGGTGCACGTCGCGCCCAACGTTCACATGGGCTGCGCGATCCTGCGCTACTACCTCGGCTTCGAGCACAACGACGTGCGCAAGGCGCTCGCGCGCTACAACGGCAGCCCCGGCAAGCGCGACTACCCGGATCGGGTGCTCACGGCCTGGCGCCACTGGACCGGCGCCGACGACCTGGGCTTCGCGCAGGCCACGCCGGCCGCGCATTAGGCTTAACCCTCAGTGCGTGGCGCCGTGCTTCGCGCGTGGCGCGCGCTCGGGCAGCATGCTGGCCACACCCTCGCGGCGCGAGTCCGCAGCGCCCTCGTAGGTGCCGTCGGGCAGCCGCACGATGCCGTGCAGCCCCGAGTTCTCGGCGCGACCAGCCTTCAATACCATGCCGCGCTCGCGCAGGCCGGCGAGCACTTCGGGGGTGAACTTGGCGAGCTCGCCGATGAAGCTGTCGCCGCGCGCGATCAGGTTGGGCAGCTCGATCGCCTGCTTGAGCGGCAACCGCCAGGCGAGCAGAGCGACGAGCGCCTTGGCGTTGTACTCGGTGATGGCCGAGCCCCCCGGCGAGCCGAGCGCCGCGACGAAGTTGCCGTCGTGATCGAGCACGATGACCGGCGCCATCGAGGAGCGCGGGCGCTTGCCACCGTGCACCGCGTTGGCGACGGGGTGTCCCGCCTCGTCGGTCGGCGTGAAGGAGAAATCCGTGAGCTGATTGTTGAGCACGAAGCCGGCGAGCGTACGGCCCGAGCCGAACACCGACTCGATGGTGGTCGTCATCGACACGACGTTGCCGTCTGCGTCGACCACCACGAAGTGGCTCGTTCCCGGCGACTCCGTCGTGGCGTCGCGGCCGCGCGGCACCGCGATCTCTCCCGGTAAGGGCGCCGGGCCGGCGTGCTCGCCGATCAGCTGTGCGCGCAGGCGCAGGTACGCCGGGTCGAGCAGCCGCTCGACCGGCACCGGGACGAAGTGCGGGTCCGCCACGTAGCGGTCGCGATCGGCATAGGCGAGGCGGCTCGCCTGGGCGAACAGGAACCACGCCTGGGGATCGTTCGGGCCGCGGCTCGCGATGTCGGTTCTCTCCAGCGTGCCGAGAAGCTCCAGCAGCGATACGCCGCCGGCGGGCGGCGGCGGCGCGCACACCGAGTAGTGGCGAAAGGGCCGGCACAGCGGCGGGTCCCACTCCGGGCGATAGGAGCTGAGGTCCTGCAGCGTCATCGTTCCGGGCAGCGGCTCCTGGTGCGTCGCGTCGACGAGCGCGCGCCCCAGCGTGCCGCCGTAGAAGGCGCGCGGGCCGTCGTGCGCGATGCGCTCGAGGGTCTTGGCGTACTCGGGGTTGCGGAACACGTCGTCCGCCTCGAGCGGCTCGCCGGAGGGACGCGAGAACAGCGCGCGAATCTCGCTGGTCGGAGGAAACGGCGAGCCTTCACCGAGGAAGCTCGCGAGCCGCTCCGGCACGCGGAAGCCCTGCGAAGCGGCGCGGATCGCCGGCTGAAACAGCTCCTTCCAGCGCAGCGAGCCGAACTTCGCGTGCGCCGCGTACAGCATCGCGATCGCGCCCGGCACGCCCGTCGAGCGTCCGCTGCGCACCGCCTCGAGGAAGGGCAGCGGTTTGCCGTGCTCGTCGAGAAACATGTTGGCCGGAGCGGCCGCCGGCGCCTTCTCGCGCCCGTCGAGCGCGCTCACCTCGCGGGTGCGGGCGTCGTAGTACATGAGGAACGCGCCGCCGGCGATCCCTGAGCTCTGCGGCTCCACCAGCCCGAGCATGGTCTGCACCGCCACGGCGGCATCGACGGCGCTGCCGCCCTTGGCGAGAATCTCGAGCCCCGCATCGACCGCCAGCGGGTTGGCCGCGGCGACCCACGCCTGTCCCTTGGGGCGGCGATGAAAGAAGCCCAGCTTGGGGGCCGCCGCCGGCTGGACGGGCGTGAGCGTCTCGCTATCCGGCTGCGTCTCCGGCGCGGGCGCGGGCACTTCGGGCGGTGTCTGCGCCGCGCTCGGCTGGTCGGCGGCCGGCGGCGGTTCAGGCGCGGGCTGCGAGCCGGCGACCGGGCCGAGGCCGGCCAGACAGGCGAGCAGGGTCAGCAGCAGCAGTTCACGCGCGCGCATCGCAGCCTCGCTCAGACGGCGTGAAACCCGGCCGGCACCCGCGCGTCCACCGGCGCATCGCTCGCCTCGACCGAGGTCACCTTGCAGGCGGACGAACCGATCCATAGCCAGCTGACAAAGGCCTGCACCGCGTCGCGTTCCCCGCACGCCAGCACCTCGACGCGGCCATCAGAGAGGTTACGGGCGTGCCCGCGGATGCCCAGCTCCTGCGCGCGCCGTGCCGCGGTGGCACGGTAGTAGACGCCCTGGACGCGCCCGCCCACCACGCACTTCTTGCAGATCATGCCCAGCTTGCATCCCCCACGGCAGAACTCGCAATACTACTTGAGCTCGATGACAATCGCCCACGGAGACTCGTTCCAACATGTCAGAGATCCTGGTGCTCTATTACTCCCGCGACGGCGCGACCGCCGAGCTGGCCCGTCAGGTCTGTCGGGGCGTCGAGGCGGTCCCGGGGGCGAGCGCCCGGCTGCGCACCGTGCCGCCGGTCGCCGCGGCGAGCGAAGCCGCGCGCCGGCCCGTACCCGCGAGCGGTCCGCCCTACGCGACGCTCGATGACCTGCGCGAGATGGCGGGGCTGGTGCTCGGGAGCCCGACGCGCTTCGGCAATATGGCGGCGCCCCTCAAGTACTTCCTCGACGGCACCTCGAGCCTGTGGCTGAGCGGCGTAATGGCCGGCAAGCCGGCGGGTGTCTTCACCTCGACACAGACCCTGCACGGCGGCCAGGAGACCACCCTGCTCTCGATGATGCTGCCGCTGCTGCATCACGGCATGTACCTCGTCGGGCTGCCCTACACCGAGCGCGCCCTGAATGAGACCTCGAGCGGCGGGACCCCCTACGGCGCCTCGCACGTCGGCGGGCCGGCGCAGGCTGCGATCCTCACCGCGGAGGAGCAGGCGCTTGCCCAGGCGCTCGGACGCCGGGTGGCCCAGCTTGCCGTGCAGCTCAGCCCGGCGGGCGCGGCGCGGAGCGCAGCACGTCGCGAATGAACGGGATGGTGAGGCGGCGCTGCGCGGCGAGCGCGGCCGTATCGAGCGTATCGAGCAGCTCGTACAGGCGGCGCATATCGCGCGGATAGCGCCGCCGCAACCACTGCCAGGTCTCCTCGGGAAGCTCGAGCCCCCGCAGCCGCGCGCGCAGCTCGAGAGCGGCGTGCTGCTCGGCCTCATCGAGCGCGCGCAGCGCAAACACCGCGCACGCCGCGAACCGCGAGCCCAGGTCCGGCAACGCCCACGGCAGCAGCGCCGGCGGCGCTCGTGCGGCGGCGAGCAGCGCGCCGCCGGCGTCCTCGATCTCGCGCAGCAGGCCGAACAGGCTCCGCTCCCACGCGAGCTCACCCGCAACGCGGTCGAGATCATCGAGGCACAAACATTGAAGCTGGCCGAGCCCCTCGAGCACCCCGCCCCCGAGATGCGTCACGGCGGCGAGCGGCAGATAGCCCGCGCGCCAGGCGCCGCTCGCCGCGGCGCAGGTCGCCTGCAGCAGATGTGTCTTGCCGGCGCCGCCCGGGCCGCTCAGCCAGCTGAGGCCCCGAGCCTCACCGCGGGCGACGGCGCGCGCGTGCGCGAGCGCTTCGGCATTGCGTCCCGGCAGGAAGCTCTCGAACAGCGCGCGGTCCGGAAGCCGCACGCCGAGCGGCAGCTGTTGCATCGCTATGCGGAGCGCGCGGGCGTCCACACCCGCCGCGTGAAGCGCCCGACGTAGTGCAGGCCCGAGACGACGGTGGTCGCGAGGGTGAGCGCCGCCACCGCGTCGAGTATCTCGCGCGGCGGCGCGCCGCTGGCGGCGTTGAGCATCACGAGCATCAGGTACATCAGCTGCAGCGCCGTATTGATCTTGCTCAGGACGGTGGGGCGGCCGCGCAATGGGCCGAACCACAGGCGGAAGATCAGCGCACCGAGCCCGATCATGACGTCGCGGGCCACCACGGCCGCCGCCAGCCACCAGGGAACGAGCCCGAGCCATGCCGACGCGACGAACACCGTAATCAGCAGCAGCTTGTCGGCCATCGGGTCGAGGAACTTGCCGAGCTCGGACGTCCAGCTGAAGCGCTTGGCGAGGTAGCCGTCGAGGCCGTCGGAGACCGCCGCGGCGACGAACAACGCGAGCGCGAGCGGCATCGCCCCGGCGTTGAGCGCCGCGACGATCGGCCAGATCAGCGCGATACGGACCAGGCAGATGAGGTTGGGAAGGTGGCGCACGATCGAGCGGGGCGAGGGGCGGCGTGGACCCTCAACCCTGCGGTTGGTAACGGTATGCGAGTGCGCCGGACCCCGTGAGGCGCATCAGGCGCGTCGAGCCCGCGAGCTCGCGCTCGAGAGCGGCTGCGCCGCCGCGCAACTCCACCTCGAAGGTGAGGCTGCCCGAGTCGACCTCGGCGACGTCGGCACGGCGCACGCCGGGGATGCTCTGCAACAGCCGCTCGAGCGCCGCGTAATCCGTGAGCCCGGCGACTCCCTCGACGCGCACGCGCGTGGCGGCCTCGGCTTCCCTGCCCGCCGCGCCCGGCGGCGGAGCGAGCAGATCGACCGCGTGATCGATCCCGGCGCTCAGGTTGCCGGACCAGGTCTCGCTCTGCGCGCGCGTGTACAGCGTCCACTGCAGCTGTCCCGCGGCCAGTGCCGCGTCGGAGCGGCCGACCAACACCTGATCACCGCCATAACGCTGGGCCGACTGCAGCACGGCGTCGGCGCCGAGCGGGTTACCGCCGCCATCGACCACTGGCAGCGGTATCACGCTGATCGGCAGGCCGCGTTCCGTCGCGGTGCGCTCGAGCTCGCCGCGCGCCGCCTCGGCGTCGGCGCGCCCCGGCGGCGGGTACAGCACCACCAGGGTAAAGGGCCGCTCGCGGTCCCAGACGCTGCGGCCCGCCCCCTCGATGGCCGCCGCGAGCGCCACGCCATCAAACACCACCTGCGGCTCGCCGCGCGGACCGGAGGCATAGCTCTTCACGTAGCGGGCGGCATCCGCGATCACGCTGGCGAAGGCCGGGTCGTCGGCGGACTCGCGCCGCCCGGTGGCGCGTACCAGCGCCTGGCGCATCGCGCTCTGCACCGCGGTGGCCGATTGCTGCTCGAGGTCGACCTCGTAGACGCGCACCGGACGCAGCGCCCACGCCGCGGGCGGCAGCGCCCCACACAGCGCGATGAGGGCTGCGAGAGCGCCGCGCGCGCGCGGTCTTGCGATGGTGGATCTTGCAAGGGCTGGTGGCATCGTCCGGATCGCACACGCGGGCGGTGGACGGAATGTACAATAGCACACGCGCCGCAGCCCGACGGCGCGGGGTGCGCCCGCACAAATCTTATGACCGAGCGTCCTGGCATTAGCTATCGTGATGCCGGCGTCGATATCGACGCCGGCGACGAGCTGGTCGAGCGCATCAAGCCGCTGGTGCAGCGCGCGCAGCGCCGCGAGGTGCTCGCCGGCATCGGCGGCTTCGGCGCGCTGGTGGAGCTGCCGGCCGGCTACCGTCAGCCGGTGCTGGTGTCGGGAACCGACGGCGTCGGCACCAAGCTGCGCCTCGCCATCGACTCAGGCAGGCACGACACCGTCGGTATCGACCTGGTAGCCATGTGCGCCAACGACGTCGTGGTACAGGGCGCCGAGCCGCTGTTCTTCCTCGACTATTACGCGACCGGCAAGCTGCGCGTCGCGGTGGCCGAGGCGGTGGTGCGCGGCATCGTCGAAGGCTGCGTGCAGGCAGGCGCGGCACTGGTCGGCGGCGAAACCGCGGAAATGCCCGGCATGTACCATGGCGAGGACTACGACCTCGCCGGCTTCTGCGTCGGCGTGGTCGAGAAAGAGGCGATCATCGACGGCACGCGCACCGCCCCCGGCGACGCCGTCATCGGCCTCGCCTCCTCCGGGCCGCATTCCAACGGCTATTCGCTGATCCGCAAGCTGGTGTCGGTCGCGGGCGCCACGCCCGCCACGATGCTCGAGGGCCGCACGCTCTTCGAGCGGCTGCTGGCGCCGACGCGCATCTACGTGAAGCCGCTCCTGGCGCTGCTGCGCGCGCTGCCGGTGCACGCGCTCGCGCACATCACCGGCGGCGGCCTCACCGACAATGTTCCGCGGGTGTTGCCGGCCGGGCTCGAGGCGGTGCTCGAGCGCGGCCGCTGGCCGCGTGATCCGGTGTTCGACTGGCTGCAGCGCGCCGGCAACATCGAGGCGGCCGAGATGTACCGCACCTTCAACTGCGGCATCGGCATGATCGTCATCGTGCCCGCGGCGCAGGCCGCCGCCGCGGTCGAGCTGCTCGCGGCCCACGGCGAGACCGCGCGCGTTATCGGCGAGGTGCGACCGGGCGGGCGCGGCGCCCATATCCGGGAATGAGTGCCGCCACGCCGCTGCGGCTCGCCATCCTGATCTCCGGGCGTGGCTCCAACATGGAGGCGCTGGCGCGCGCCTGCGCGAGCGGCGCGCTCGCGGCGCGCGTGGCAGTGGTGATCGCCGATCGCGCCGGCGCCGCCGGACTCGAGGCGGCGCGTGCGCACGGCCTCGAGACCGCCACCGTGGTACACGGGGGCGAACGCCGTGCCTTCGAGGACGAGCTGGCCGTGGCGCTCGAGCGGCACCGTCCGGGCGCAGTGGCGCTGGCCGGCTTCATGCGCGTACTGTCGGCGGAATTCGTCGCGCGCTACCTCGGCCGCATGTTCAACATCCACCCCTCGCTGCTGCCGAAGTACCGCGGACTCGACACCCACCGCCGCGTGCTCGCGGCGGGCGAGAGGATTCACGGCGCGAGCGTTCACTTCGTGACGGGCGAGCTCGACGCAGGTCCCGTGGTGCTGCAGTCGCAGGTGGCGGTCGAGCCGGGCGACAGCGAGGCGACGCTCGCCGCCCGCGTGCTCGCCACCGAGCACATCATTTACCCTCGGGTCCTCGGCTGGTTCGCCGGCGGGCGTCTCGCCTGGCGCGACGGCGGCGCATGGCTCGACGGGCGTCGGCTGACTGAACCACTGGTGGAGGATTTCCGTGGCGCGGCTTCGCTCTGACCTGGCACTCGCGGCGCTGGTGCTCGCAGCGGCAGGTCTTCCCGGCGCGGCCGGCGCCGATGAGCTCAAGCCCTATCAGGCCAGCTATGCCGGCATCTGGCACGGCATGACGGTCGCGGTCTCGGACCTCAAGCTCGAGCAGACTGGCGGCGACACCTGGACCACCCGCTCGAGCAGCTCGCCGCGCGGCATCGGCCGCCTTGCCGCGGGGATCTTCCCGCCGCGCCAGGAGAGCATCGTGCGCGTGACGGCCTCCGGAGTGCAGCCGCAGAGCTACCGCTCGCTGGGCGGCGATCACGCCAAGTCCATCGACCTGAGCTACGACTGGCGCGCGGGTCGCGTCACCGGCCTCTACGAGGGCATGCAGGTGGACCAGCCGCTCGCCCCTGGCGAACAGGACGACGGCTCGGTGCAGCTCGCCCTGATAGTGGAGCTGCTCGCGGGCCGCACCCCGAGCAGCTTCAGGATGATCGACCGAAACGGCACGCGCGAATACCAGTTCGCGCGCGACGGCGAAGCCACCCTCGAGACGCCCCTGGGCCCGATCGCGACCGTGATCTACCGCGCGCAGAAAGCCGGCTCGCCGCGCATCACCCGCTTCTGGTGTGCGCGCGAGCGCGGCTACGTCCCGATCAAGGTCGAGCAGACCAAGGGCGACGACGTGCAATGGACCATGCAGCTCGAGAGCCTCACGCGCCAGTGACGGGCCGCGCGCCGGCCCGCGGCGCGCTGGCGGCGCGCGCTCAGGTCTTCGGCAGGGTGACGCCCCGCTGTCCCTGATACTTGCCGCCGCGGTCTCTGTAGGAGGTCGCGCAGACCTCGTCCGACTCGAAGAACAGCATCTGCGCGACGCCTTCGTTGGCGTAGATCTTCGCCGGCAGGGGGGTCGTGTTGGAGAACTCGAGCGTGACGTGGCCCTCCCACTCGGGCTCCAGAGGCGTGACGTTGCAGACGATGCCGCAGCGGGCATACGAGCTTTTTCCGAGACATACGACCAGCACATTGCGCGGGATGCGGAAGTACTCGACCGTGCTCGCCAGCGCGAACGAGTTCGGCGGAATGATGCACACCCCGCCCTCGAAGTCGACGAAGCTCTTCTCGTCGAAGTTCTTCGGATCGACGATGGTCGAGTTGATGTTGGTGAAGATCTTGAACTCACTCGCGCAGCGTACGTCGTAGCCGTAGCTCGAGGTGCCGTAGGAGACGATCTTCTGGCCGTTGGCGTGGCGCACCTGTTCGGGCGCGAACGGCTCGATCATGGCGTGCTCGCGCGCCATGCGGCGGATCCAGTTGTCGGACTTGATGCTCATGGGCGGGTTCAGGTCTCTTCGATGACGATCCTGGGGAATACGCTGCTGCGGTCGCGCGCACGCACCGCGAGGGCGCCGGCCGTGCGGCGCGCCATCTGGAAATAGCAGCGCGCGCGCGCCGAGTCGGGGGCCGCGATCACGGTCGGGCGTCCGCCGTCGGCCTCCTCGCGGATACGGGCGTCGAGCGGCAGCTCCCCGAGCAGCTTCACCCCGTACTGCCCGGCCATGCGGGCGCCGCCGCCGGCTCCGAAGATGTGCTCGATGTGCCCGCAGCTCGAGCAGACGTGCACGCTCATGTTCTCGACCACGCCGAGCACCGGCACCGCGACCTTCTCGAACATCTTGAGCCCCTTGCGCGCGTCGGCGAGCGCGATGTCCTGGGGCGTGGTCACGATCACCGCGCCGGCGACCGGCACGCGCTGGGCGAGCGTCAGCTGGATATCCCCGGTGCCGGGCGGCATGTCGACCACCAGATAGTCGAGCGCTCCCCATTGCGTCTCCCCGAGCAGCTGGGTCAGCGCCTGCGTGACCATCGGGCCACGCCACACCATCGGTTGCTCGGCGTCGACCAGGAATCCGATCGACATGGCGCTCACGCCGTGCGCCATGAGGGGCTTGAGATGCTTGCCGTCGGCCGATACCGGCCGCTCGGCCGCCAGTCCCAGCATCAAGGGCTGGCTCGGCCCATAGATATCGGCGTCCAGTATCCCGACCCGGGCGCCCTGGGCGGCCCAGGCGAGTGCCAGATTCACCGCCACCGTGGACTTGCCGACGCCTCCCTTGCCGGAGGCCACGGCCACGATGTTCTTGATCTCGCCGAGGGGCTTCAGTCCCCGCTGCACGGCATGAGCGCCGATCTCGGCAGTCAGCTCGATGGTGAGCGGCACGCGGATTCCGGCCGCGTCCAGCGCACCGGCCAGAGCCGCGGCGAGCTCGTCCCGATAGCCGCCCACGGGATAGCCCAGGACGATCTGCGCGGTGTAACCCCCGCCGTCGACGCTCAGCCCGCGCACCGCCTGCGCCGAGCCAAGTGTCTCGCCGAGGTACGGATCTACGTAGGCGTCGAGCGCGGCGCGCACGGCGTTCATGGGGGGCTCGGGGGTCATGTTGAGGAGTCCGGCGGGGCCAGTGTGCAATTGTACCTAACCGAGCCTCGTTGCAGGGCTGTGGCATAATTGCCGCGAGCCGTCGCTCATGCGCCCTTGACTACATCCGCGCCCCACAACGCACCCACCCGCGGCTGCCCAGCCGCACGGGCAGTCTCTTGCCCGCTGGCGGGCCCCGGCGTCCCGCCGGGGCGGGTCCGAGACGGACCGGTCGCATGAGCTTCTTCACCAACCTGCGCGCCGACCGGCTCATCCACGAGATCCGCACCTCGACCGACCCGGCAAGTCCCGCCACACAGAAGGCGGTGGCGGGGCTGAAGTCCGTCGGTCCGGGCGCCATCGAGTCCATATTCGCGGCGCTACCCGAGGCCGATAAGGGCGCAACCATGGCGCTGGTCGAGGTGCTCGCGACGCTGGTGAGCCCGAAGACCTTTCCCCTGTTCATGCGGGGGCTGATCGAGGGCAGCCCGCGCGTCATCTCGGGCATCTCCTGGGCGCTTACCAGCAGCCAGAATTACCCCGCCCACGCGCTGCTCGATGCGCTCAATACCCAGGGCATCTCCAAGCCGGCTCTGCTCGAGGTCATCACCGCGCAGAAGTCCCGCTTCACCGTCCGCGAGCTGCTCACCGCGGCCTACGCCCAGGAACCGAACGAGAAGGCGGCGCTGTTCCGCATCATCGGCGAGATCGCCGACAAGAGCGCGCTCCCTGAGCTCATCGGCCGGGTGCAGGGCAAGGACCCGATCGCGCGCGTGCACATCATCAACACGCTCGGACGCTTCAATACGCCGGAAGTACAGAGCGCGCTGCAGGGCCTGCTCAAGGACCCCAACAAGCTGATCCGCGGCGCGACGCTCTCGGCGCTGCAGCGCATGGACGGCCCCATCGACGTCGAGCGGGTGTGCGCGCTGCTGCGCGACCCGGAGATCGACGTGCTCAACAAGGCCGTCGACGTCGTCATCAAGGCCAATCACCCGGAGACGATCCGCTACCTCATCGAGGTGCTCAAGGACGAGAACGAGAACGCGCGGCGCGCCGCCGTCGAGGTGCTCAACGAGGTCGGCGATGCCAAGTCGGTCAAGTATCTCCTCGAGGCGCTCAAGGACAGCGACTGGTGGGTGCGCAGCCGCGCCGCGGACGCGCTCGGCAAGATCGGCGGTCCCAAGGTCATCGAAGCGGTACTGCAGCTGGTGCGTGACAAGGACGAGGACATCCGCCGCGCCGCCATCGAGATCCTCAACCAGACCAAGGACGAGCGCGCCGTCGACTCGCTCATCCAGGCCACGCGCGACAGCGACTGGTGGGTGAGCGAGCGCGCCGTGGATGCCCTCGCCGAGATCGGCAGCAAGCGCGCCGTGCCGCGCCTCATGGAGATGCTGCATACGGGCAGCCATGGCAAGGCGATGCCGATCGTGGTGCGCGCCCTCGGCAAGCTCGGCGATGCCAAGCTGGTCGACGAGCTGCTGCCGCTGGTGGCCCGGCCCGAGCGCGAGATCCGCATCGAGGCGATGCAGGCGCTCTCCAAGGTCGCCGACGAGAGCCGCGCCGAGCAGGTGCGCTCGGAGCTCAAGGTGCAGGCGGCCTCCGCGGATCAGACGATCTCGCGCCTGGCTGCCGCCGCGGTCACGGAGCTCGACAACCGCCTGGCCGGCATCGCCACCCTCGCGCCGACTCCCGCGGCCCCCGCGCCGCTGCCGCCCACCCTGCCGGCCACCCCGGCACCGAGCGGCGTGAGGCCGCCGCAGGCGGCCGCCCCGGAGCCCACCCGCACGGTGCTGATCAACGACCAGGCGCGCCGCCAGGCCGAGGCCGCCGCCGCCGCGGCCGCGCGCCTCGACATCCAGACCCTGAAGCCCGGCGACATCATCGAGGGCCGCTACAAGTACATCGACCGCATCGGGCGCGGCGCCTTCGGCACCGTGCTGCTGATGGAGGACACGGTGGTCGATGAGCGCCTCATCCTCAAGTTCCTCAACCCGAACGTCTCGCAGGACGAGGAAGTGATGAAGCGCTTCGTGCATGAGCTGCGCTACTCGCGCAAGATCACCCACAAGAACGTCATCCGCATCTACGACTTTCTCTACATCCAGGGGAACTACGCCATCTCCATGGAGTACTTCCCTTCGCACACGCTCGGCGGCGAGGTCGTCAACGAGAAGCCGGTCGACTTGAAGCGCGCCATGCAGTTCGGCATCGACATCTGCACCGGCATGGCGGTGGCGCACCAGCAGGGCATCGTGCATCGCGACCTGAAGCCCGCCAACGTGCTCATCAACCAGGAAGGCTTGCTGAAGATCGTGGACTTCGGGGTGGCGGCGGCGCAGCGCGAGGGCGACACGCAGCTCACCAAGACCGGCTACGTCATCGGCTCGCCGAAGTACATGGCGCCCGAGCAGATCCTCGGCAAGAAAGTCGACGAGCGCGCCGATATCTACGCCCTCGGCGTCATGCTCTACGAGATGGTGACCGGCGTGCCCCCCTACTCGCGCGGCGATCACATGTCGGTCATGTACCAGCACGTGCAGGGCAAGGCCCGCGTCCCGCAGGACCTGAACCCCAAGCTGCCGCCGGGCCTTTCTGACCTGGTGATGAAGGCGATGGCGGTCGACAAGAACAAGCGCTTCCAGACCATGGACGAGCTGCGGGCCGCGCTCGAGCGGTTCCGTTAACCAGCGCACAGTCTGCGGGCTCGGCTCACGCCGGGCGGCGCGCGACCCGTGCGCCTTGCGAAACTTCGTGCGTTAGGTCAAATTTCCGACTTCAAGCTGTTGATCCTGCAACCCCCGGCGGGCTAAACAGGATCGACAGACTTCTGGTCGGAGTGGTCGCTTGGCGCGTATAGATGCGTTCCTGAAGCTCGGCACGCAGCAGGGGTGCTCGGACGTGCACCTGGCGGTCGGCGTGCCGCCGATGCTCCGCATGCATGGCGACCTGCTGCCCATCAAGTTCCGCGATCTGCGCCCCGGCGAGCTCGAGGGCTACATCGCCGAGATCCTCACGAACTCGCAGAGCGAGCACTTCGCCAGGGGCAACGATCTCGACTTCTCCTACGTGTCCGCCGAGGGCGGCCGCTTTCGCGTCAACGTCTATCGCAAGGACACCGGCGTCGGCGCCACCTTCCGCGCCATCCCCTCGACCGTGCCGACGCTCGAGAGCCTCGCTCTCCCGCCGATCGTCACCAGGCTGTGCGACTTCCATCAGGGCATGGTGCTGGTCACCGGCTCGACCGGCACCGGCAAGTCGACCTCGCTCGCGGCGATGATCAATCACCTGAACAGCACCCGTAAGCTCAACATCATCAGCCTCGAGGATCCGATCGAGTTCGTGCACACGAGCAAGCAGAGCCAGGTCATCCAGCGCGAGCTCGGCACGCACATCCCGAGCTTCGCCGAGGGGGTGCGCGCCGCGATGCGCGAGGACCCCGACGTGATCCTGGTGGGCGAGTTGCGCGATGCCGAGACCATCTCGATGGCCATGACCGCCGCCGAGACCGGCCACCTGGTGCTCGGCACCCTGCACACCACCGGCGCGGTCAAGACCATCGATCGCATCATCGACGCGCTGCCGGTCGAGGAGCGCGAGCAGACCAAGAGCTTCCTGGCGCAGAGCCTGCTCGCGGTCGTGACCCAGGTGCTGGTGAAGACCGCCGACGGGCACGGCCGCCGCGCCGTGTGCGAGATCCTGATGATGACCAAGGCGATCGCCAAGCTCATCCAGAGCGAGCAGACCCACCAGATACCGAGCCAGCTGCAGATGGGCCGCGACCTCGGCATGCAGCTGATGGATCAGGCGCTGCTCGCGGCCATCACTGCGCGCACCATCGATCCGGACGACGCCTACAACTACGCCACCGAGAAGCGCAACTTCCAGAAGTTCGTCACCGATACGACGATGCTGCCCAAGATGGACAGCGCCCCGCCGGCGGCCGCCTCGGCGCCGGGTTGAGCCGCCGGACGGAGCCGTCGTGGCACAGATCGATCCCTTCCTGAGCGAGATCCTCGACAAGCGCGGCTCGGACCTGCATTTCATTGCCGGCGACCCGCCGCGCATCCGCGTGTACGGCGACCTGATGCCGCTGCGGCCCGAGAAGCTCACCGGCGACTACGTCAAGACGGCCCTCTACGAGATCATGCCGAAGACCGCCGTCGACCGCTTCGAGAAGAAGGACGGCGCCGACTTCGCCTACTCGCTCGAGGGCAAGGGCCGCTTCCGCGTCAACGTCATGCGGCAGTTGAACGGCATGGGTGCGGTGTTCCGGGCGATCCCCTCCAAGGCGCTCACCCTCGATGAGCTCAAGCTCCCGGAGGCGGTGCGGCAGCTGTGTCGCGCCAACAGCGGCCTGATCCTCGTGACCGGCAAGACCGGCTCGGGCAAGTCCACGACGCTCGCGGCGATGATCGACGACATCAACCGGCGGGTGAAAGGCCACATCCTCACGGTCGAGGACCCGATCGAGTTCGTGCACGAGCGCAAGGAGTGCCTCATCAGCCAGCGCGAGATCGGGGTGCACAGCCCGAGCTTCGCGGCCGCGGTTCTCTCGGCCCTGCGCGAGGACCCGGACGTGGTGCTGGTAGGCGAGTTGCGCGACCTGGAGACCATGAGCATCGCGGTCACCGCGGCCGAGATGGGCATTCTCGTCATGGGGACACTGCACACCAATGGCGCGGCCGCGACCGTCGACCGCATGGTGAACGTGTTCCCCTCCGACAAGCAGTCGCACGTGCGCACCATGCTGTCGACCTCGCTGCGCGGCGTGGTCTCGCAGCAGCTGCTGCAGCGCGCCGACAAGCAGGGCCGGGTCGCGGCGCTCGAGATCCTGATTAACACCCCGGCGGCCGCCAACCTCATCCGCCAGGGCAAGCTCGACCAGCTCGAGAACACCATGCAGGCCGGCGGCCAGTTCGGCATGCGCACGATGGATACGGCGATCCAACAGCTGCTCGATTCGCGGCAGATCACCGGCAAAGAGGCCTACAAGAAGGCGATCAACAAGTCGAGGTTCGAGGAATTCCGCGAAGCCGGCTGATGACCCCGGCATCCGCCCGGCCGGGACGGTAGACTATCTGGATGAGCCGGCGGATCTTCGTCACCACGGCGCTGCCCTACGCCAACGGCCCGTTCCACATCGGGCACATCATGGAGTACATCCAGGCGGACATCTGGGTGCGCTTCCAGCGCATGCAGGGACACCAGGTTCATTTCGTCTGCGCCGACGATGCGCACGGCGCACCGATCATGCTCAAGGCGGAGGCCGAGGGCGTGACGCCGCAGCAGCTGGTGGCACGCATCGCCGCCGGGCGGCCGCGCTATCTCGCGGGCTTTCACCTGAGCTTCGACCACTGGTATTCGACCGACTCGCCCGAGAACACCCGCCTGTCGCAGGACGTCTATGCGCGCCTCAAGGACGCCGGGCTCATATATAAGAAGGACATCGAGCAGTTCTTCGACCCGCTCAAGGGCATGTTCCTGCCCGACCGCTACATCAAGGGCGAATGCCCCAACTGCCATTCGCGCGATCAGTTCGGCGATGCCTGCGAGGTGTGCGGAACCGTCTACGCACCCACCGATCTCATCGACCCCTACTCGGCGCTCTCGGGCGCGAAGCCGGTACTGAAGAGCTCGGAGCACTTCTTCTTCCGGCTCTCGGACCCGAAGTGCGTCGCGTTCCTCGAGACCTGGCTCGATGCGCCCGGGCGGCTGCAGCCGCAGGTCGCCAACAAGGCGCGCGAGTGGCTCTCGGGGCGCGGCGATCGCGCGCTCGGTGATTGGGATATCTCGCGCGACGCCCCCTACTTCGGCATCCCGATCCCGGATGCGCCGGGGAAGTATTTCTACGTGTGGCTCGATGCGCCGATCGGCTATCTCGCCGCGCTGCAGAGCTACTTCACCGGCGGCAAGGCGCGTGCCAACGGCGAGCCGCGCGGCTTCGAGGAGTTCCTGGCCGCGCCCGACACCGAGCAGGTCCATTTCATCGGTAAGGACATCATCTACTTCCACACGCTCTTCTGGCCGGCGATGCTCAGGTTCGCCGGCCCGCCGTACAAGGTGCCGAACCATGTGTTCGTGCATGGCTTCATCACCGTCTCGGGCGAGAAGATGTCGAAGTCGCGCGGCACCGGGATCAGCCCGCTGCGCTACCTCGACGTGGGCATGAACGCCGAGTGGCTGCGCTACTACATCGCCGCCAAGCTCAACGCCAGCGTCGAGGACCTCGACTTCAATCCGGAGGATTTCCTGGCGCGCGTCAACAGCGACCTCGTCGGCAAGTACGTCAACATCGCGAGCCGCGCCGCCAACTTCATCACCCGGCACTTCGGCGGCGCGCTGCGCTACAGCGGCGATACGGGCCAGCTCACCGGCTCGGCAGCGAGCCAGGCATCCCTGATTCAGGAAAGCTACCAGAGCCGCGAGTTCGGCAAGGCGATGCGCGACATCATGGGCGTCGCCGACCGCATCAACCACGAGTTCGACGCGCGCCAGCCGTGGGTGCTGGCGCGGGATCCCAAGCGCGCCCTCGAGCTGCAGGACGTGTGCTCACGCGCGCTCGCCGGCTTCAAGCTCCTCACCGTGCTGCTCGCGCCGGTGCTGCCCGCGGTCGCCGAGCGCGTCGCGCGGCAGCTGTTCGGGCTCGACCGGCCGTTCCGCTGGAGCGACGCCACCGTTCTGCCCGAGCGCGTCAACGCCTACGAGCACCTCATGACGCGGGTCGAGTCCCGACAGCTCGAGGCGCTGTTCGAGAGCGATGCGCCGGCTCCTGCCGGTGGCGCAGCCACCCCCGCTGCGAAGCAGCTGGCTGCAGCGAGCGCGCCCGCCGCGGGCGCGCCGGGTACGGCGGACTCCACCATCTCCATCGACGAGTTCAAGCGCATCGACCTGCGCGTGGCGCGGATCGTGCGCGCCGAGGCGGTCGCCGGCGCCGACAAGCTCCTGAAGCTCACGCTCGATCTTGGAACGGAAAAGCGCACCGTGTTCGCGGGGATCAAGTCAGCCTACGATCCGGCGGCGCTCGAGGGCAGGCTGACCGTGATGGTAGCCAATCTGGCGCCGCGCAAGATGAAGTTCGGAGTCTCCGAAGGTATGGTGCTCGCGGCGAGCGGCGCGAGTCCGGGACTCTACCTCCTCGCGCCGGACAGCGGCGCGGCGCCCGGCATGAAGATCACCTGAGGCGGGTCGCTCGAGCCCAGGCGGGTGAGCGCACATGGTGAGCGCGCACGACATCGACGCCCTGCTGCCGCAGACCCAGTGTACGCGCTGCGGGTACAGCGGCTGCCGGCCTTACGCCGAAGCCGTCGCGGCCGGGCTCGCCGAGATCAACCAGTGTCCGCCAGGCGGCGCCGCCACGATCGGCGCGCTCGCGGCGCTCCTCGGGCGCGCGCCGCTCGCTCTAAACCCCGCCAATGGCGTCGCGGGGCCTGAGCTGGTGGCGCAGATCGACGAACAGGCCTGCATCGGCTGCGCCCGCTGCCTGCCCCCCTGTCCGGTCGATGCGATCGTGGGCGCACCTAAGCAGATGCACACCGTGGTACTCGCGCTCTGCACGGGGTGCGAGCTCTGTGTCGCGCCCTGTCCGGTCGACTGCATCGCGATGCTGCCGCGCGCGGGCCTCGCCGAGGCACCGCCGGCACCTCCACCCGGTGACAACCGCGCACGCTACGGCGCCCACGGCGCGCGGCTCGCTGCACGGTCCGAGCAGCACGCCTCGCTCGTCGCGGCGCGCAAGCAGGCGGCCGGTCAGGCTCGAGGCCCGTGAAGCCCGCCACGCGCGCCGCAATCTTCCGCCGCCTGCGGGCGGCCAACCCGACGCCCGTCACCGAGCTCGAGTACCACTCGCCGTTCGAGCTGCTGGTCGCGGTCATGCTCTCGGCGCACACCACCGATAAGAGCGTGAACGCCGCAACGCGCAACCTGTTTCCGGTCGCCAACACGCCCGCGGCCATCGCCGCGCTCGGCGTCGAGGGAGTGAAGCCCTACATCCGCAGCGTCGGTCTCTACAACACCAAGGCCGCGAACCTGGTGACTCTCGCCCGGCAGATCGTCGAGCGGCACGGCAGCGAGGTGCCCTCCGACCGGGCCGCGCTCGAGGCGCTGCCGGGCGTCGGCAGGAAGACCGCCAGCATCATTCTCAACATCGTGTTCGGCCAGCCCGAGATCGCGGTCGACACGCACATATTCCGGGTCGCCAACCGCACCGGGCTCGCTCCGGGCAAGACGCCACGCGAGGTCGAGGATGGGCTGGTGGCCAATACCCCGCACGAGTTCCGCAAGGACGCGCATCACTGGCTGATCCTGCATGGCCGCTACGTGTGCAGCGCACGCGCACCGAAATGCCCGACCTGCATCATCCGCGACCTGTGCGAGTACCAGCACAAGACGCGCGCGCCGGCGCAGCGCCCCGGACTGAGTGCCACCGTCCGCCGCACTGGACGTCGGCACCGCACGCAGCGCGACCAGCGGCGCTCGCGGTCCTGAGCAGGCACCTCTCGCGAAGAGCCACTCGCAGAACCTCCCAGGTGCCGTCGTCCCCTAAGCGTTCCTGGCTTGAGCGGCGAACGTTTTGGTGCTCCTGCGAGAGGAGGCGTAGACGAGCCCTATCGCAAGGCCCGCGCTAATGATCCGCAGGGTGTTTCCCCAGGGCAGCGTTGCCACCAGGCTCAGCAGCGGCCCCTGCCATCGAGTTGCGCCCAGCCCCAGTCTGACGGGAGTCCGACGCCGCGGGGGTCCACTCAACAGCCAGGCGGTGGCGGCAACTACGAGCAGTGCGGCGAGGTTGTCGACAAGCGCTTTACCGTACGGAAAAGGAAAGCGCGGCAGTTGCGCACCCAGGGTCCCCAACAGTTCGCGTACCTGCAAGGCCCCAAAAAGCACGGCGACTACCAGCACAATCAGCGCGATTGAGCGGATACGCATAAGTCCCTTCCTTGGGGGCGCTCCCGCGGAGGCCGCTCTGACGCGGGCGGTCAGCCCGCGAGGCCCTCGAGCGCGCGGATCGTTGCCGACCATAGCGTCGTGCCGGAGAAGGGCACGATCGCGAGCGTCCAAAGCACGAGTGTCGCGCCGCCGTAGACGTACACCGGATGAGCGCGGCCGTAGTGCCGCCGTTCGTAAACAATGGCAACGACGATCAGCAGCGCTGCCGTGAGGGTCGGCGGGATCAGTACGAAGGGCGGCGGCGGACCGACAGCGCCCGCCGGCTGCAGCAGCACGAGAAATATGCGTGCGATCGCCGGGATCATCAGGCCGACCATCAGCAGATACATCAGCCGCTTGTGGAGCTCCGGGCGGCGGATGTTGGCGATCGCCGCGGCGAAGAGGCCGATCAGCAGCGGTAAGGAGCAGAGAGCGATCGCCGAGAAGCGCCGGGCGCCATCACCGAAACCTGCATGCACCTCGGCCCGCAGCAGGATCAGCCGCGTGGCAACGATCGAACAGCACATCACGCTAAAGAGCGCGATACCGAGCAGTCCAAGCGCCTGGTGTCGCGCCGTCCGGCCGGAGGCGACGAGCGTCGTCTGCATCAGGTACAGCAGGGTCCAGCTGAATAGCAGGGTACCGTGAAGGTGCACGATCGGCGGTTTGGAGAACGTGCCTGAGGCCAACGGCGCCCAGTAGGTCGGCGTGAAGCCACCGAAGGCAATGATCACGAAGACCACTGCCATCCGGAAGTGAAAGCGCGTCGTATCGAGGCCGTGCGCCGAGTGGGCACCGACTGTTGCCGCCATAGGCATCCCCCCGGCCCAAACTAACTTCTGTTGGTTCTTTCCGTCCGCCGCACTGCATGGTAGTCCTGAGGGCCACGGGACTCAACGTGGCCGGCTGCCGAGGCTCGCGACATCCGTTGTGCCTGGCAGCCCCCCGGCCGCTAGCACCAGTTCCACCAACGCGCAATAATGAGGTCTGTAAGAACGGCCGCTCAAGCTTCGAGAAGCTGACCGCGGTACGCACTGAGGAGGCCTCACCGTGGCTGCATTCAACGCCGTGCGATTTCGCGTCAAGCCTGGATTCGAGCAAGAGTTCCTCGACGCGCACCGTCGGATCTCCCGCGACTGGGCGGGGCTCGTACACGCCAACATGATCAAGACCGGCGATCGCTCATTTTGCATCATCGCCGAATGGACTGACATGGAAGCGCTCGCGAATACCCGCCCGCTCATGATTGCGACCCTCGACACGTTCCGCCATATGCTCGAGGACTTGGGTGGTGGGCTCGGCGCAACGGACCCCGTTTCCGGGCCCGTGGTACTTGCGCTCAAGTAGGGGTCCTGCGTAGACCTTGAGTACGGCTCGCCGTGCGGGGCCGCCCGCGCGACGCCATTACTTCTTCTTCGGCAGATAAAGGTCCGTCAGCGTCCCTTCGAAGGCCTCGGCCGCCCCGGCTACGGTCTCGGACAGGGTCGGATGCGGATGAATCGTGAGGCCGATGTCGGCGGCGTCGCAGCCGGTCTCTACCGCGAGCGCGATCTCGCTGATCAGCTCGCCCGCGTTGGTGCCGACGATGCCGCCGCCGAGCACCCGATGCGTCGCGGGGTCGAACAGCAGCTTGGTGAAGCCTTCCTCGCGCCCGAGCGACAGCGAACGGCCGTTCGCCACCCAGGGGAAGTTGCCCTTGGCGTAGGCGATGCCCTGCTCCTTTGCCTCGGTCTCGGTGAGACCCGCCCAGGCGACTTCCGGGTCGGTGTAGGCCACGGATGGAATCACGCGGGCGTCGAAGGCGCGTTTGTGACCCGCGGCGACTTCCGCGGCGACCTTGCCCTCGTGCATCGCCTTGTGCGCCAGCATCGGCGGCGCCGCGATGTCACCGATCGCGAAGATATGCGGAACGTTGGTGCGCATCTGCCGGTCGACCGGGATGAAGCCGCGCTCGGATACCTTCACGCCGGCGAGCTCGGCGCCGACGCTGTGGCCGTTCGGCGCACGTCCGACCGCGACCAGGACCCGGTCGAACATCTGCGGCGCCGGTGCTTTCTCGCCTGCGAAGCTGACGCGCAGCCCCTCGGGTTTGGCTTCGACCGAGGATACCTTGGTGCCGAGCAGGATCTGCTGGTAGCGCGCACGGATACGCCGCTCGAGCGGCCGCACCAGGTCCGGATCGCAGCCGGGCATCAACTGCGGGGTGAGCTCGACGACGCTCACGCGCGTGCCGAGCGCGTCGAACACGCAGGCCATCTCGAGTCCGATGATGCCGCCGCCGATCACCAGCAGCCCCCCGGAGAACTCCGGCAGCTCGAGCGCATCCGTCGAGTCGAGGATGCGCGAATCGGCCGGCAGGCCCGGGAGCCCGATGGGCTCGGAGCCGGCGGCGATGATGCATTGCTCGAAGTGGATGCGCTGCGAGCCGCTCGAGCCCATGACCTCGAGCACGTTCGGGCTCACGAAGCGCCCGCTGCCCTGCACCACCTCCACCTTGCGCTGACGCGCGAGCACTCGCAGACCGCTCGTGAGCTTGCGCACCACGGAGATCTTCCAGTCGCGGAGCTTGCCGAGATTGATGTCGGGAGCCGAGAAGGCGATGCCGCGCTCGCTCATCTCGTCTGCGTCCTCGATCACCTTGGCGGCATGCAGCAGCGCCTTCGAGGGAATGCAGCCGACATTCAGGCACACACCACCGAGCTCGGGCCAGCGCTCAACCAGTGTGACCTTGAGGCCTAAGTCCGCGGCGCGGAATGCCGCCGTGTAGCCACCGGGCCCTGCGCCGAATACCAGCAGCTGCGTCGAGCTGTTGTAGTCGGCGCCGGCGCGCTCAGCCGGCCCGCCCTTCTGCGACGGCATGCGCACCGTATCGCCCGCGGCCTCGATGCGCGCGCCGGGGGGCGGCGGCGCGGGCGCACGCGCACCCGGTGCCGTGGCTGTGGCCGCCGGCGGTGCCGGTGCGCTCGCATCAGCAGCGGAGGACTGCGCCGCGCTCGCGGCCGTATCCAGGCGTGCGAGCACCGAGCCCTTCGATACCTTATCGCCGCGCTTCACCAGCACCTCGGTGACCGTGCCGGCGGCGGTCGAGGGCACGTCCATCGAGGCCTTGTCGGTCTCGAGCGTGACGAGCGGTGTATCCACCGCGACGACGTCGCCGGGCTTCACCAGCACGTCGACGATGTCTACGTCGCTGAAGTTGCCGAGATCGGGAACCAGCAGCTCGGCGCGGCTCACAGCACCGCCTCGAGCAGGGCACGCGGCTCGGCCAGCGTCTGGGCGAGGTAGGTAGTGAAGCGCGCCGCCATCGCGCCATCGATCACGCGGTGATCGTACGAGAGCGACAGGGGCAGCATCAGCCGTGGTGCGAAGCTCGAGCCGCGGTACACCGGCCGGAGCGTGGAGCGCGATACCCCGAGGATCGCCACCTCGGGCGGGTTGATGATGGGGGTGAAGGCGGTGCCGCCGATGCCGCCGAGGCTCGAGATCGTGAAGCAGCCGCCCTGCATGTCGAGCGGCGGCAGCTTCCCGGAGCGGGCCTTCTCGGATAATTGTCCGAGCTGCCGCGCGAGCTCATAGACATCCTTGCGGTGCGCGTCGCGCACCACCGGCACCACGAGTCCCGTGGGCGTATCGGCTGCGAACCCCATGTGGATGAACTTGCGCACGACGAGGTTGGCGCCCTCGGCATCGAGCGCAGAATTGAAGCGCGGAAACTCGAGCAGCGTCTTGACGCAGGCGCGCATGATGAAGGCGAGCGGCGTCAGCTTGACCCCGGCCGCCTGGGCCTTGTCCCTGAGGCTCGCGCGCAGCTCCTCGAGCTCGGTGATGTCCGCCTCGTCGAACTGCGTGACATGCGGAATGTTGACCCAGGCCGCCTGCAGGCGGGGACCCGAGATCTTCTGGATGCGGGTCAGCGGCTGCGTCTCGACCGGACCGAACTGCGAGTAGTCGACCACAGGCAGCGCGGGCAGCGCCGGCCGCGCGCCCGCCGCGGGCATGGCCGCGGGAGCAGCTGCAGGACCGGCGAGCGAGCGCTTCACGAAGCCCTTGACGTCCTCGTGGGTGATGCGGCCCTTGAAGCCGGTGCCCTTGACGCGCGCGAGGTCGACGCCGAGCTCGCGCGCGAACTTGCGCACCGAGGGGCCGGCGTGTGCGCGCGAGAACCCAGGCTCGTCGATGGCCGGGAGATCGGGGCGGTAGGAGGTCGGCGTTCCCAGCTGCGAGAAGGGCACGAGCTTGCCCGGCCGCTCATCGCCCGCCGGCACGGCGGGCGGAGCAAGCGCGGGCGGCGCGGCAGCGGGGGCCGGGGCCGGGGCCGCCCGCTCCGGCGCAGCCGGGGCCTCGCCCGCCGCCACCGCGGCTCGCACGGTGGCGATCAGATCGCCCGTGGAGACGGTGCCGCCCTTCGCCACGTGGAGCTTCTCGATGATCCCTCCGGCGGTCGAGGGAACGTCCATCGTCGCCTTCTCCGACTCGAGCGTGACGAGGGGCGTATCGACCTCGACACTCTCGCCGGGCTTTACCAGCACGTCGATGATGGCGACGTCCTTGAAGTTGCCCATGTCGGGCACGCGCACTTCCAGCAGCGGGGCCGCGCTCATGGGAGGGTGGCCTTCAGACTTTCCAAGGGACCGGACGCTCGGGGTCGACCCCGAGCGCCTTGATCGCCCCGCTCACCGTCTTGCCGTCCACGCGCTTTTCATCAGCCAGCGCCTTGAGGGCGGCGATCACGATGTAATTGCGGTCCACCTCGAAGAAGCTGCGCAGCGCCGCGCGCGAGTCGGAGCGCCCGAAGCCGTCGGTGCCGAGCGTGACATAGCGCCCGCCAACCCACTGGCGGATCTGATCGGGCACCGTGCGCATGTAATCCGTCGCGGCGATCACCGGGCCCTCGCGGTCCTTCAGGAGCTGGCGAATGTACGGCACGCGCGGTGTCTCGGCCGGATGCAGCAGGTTCCAGCGCTCGCACTCGAGCGCCTCGCGCCGCAGCTCGCTGAAGCTCGTGACCGAGAGCACGTCGGCCGGGATCCCGTAGTCGTCCTCGAGAATCTTCGCCGCCGCCAGACACTCGCGCAGGATCGTGCCCGAGCCGAGCAGCGTCGCGCGCACCTTGCCGCGGCCACCGATCTGCAGGAGGTACGCGCCGTTGAGGATCCCCTTCTCCACTCCCGGCGGCATGGGCGGGTGCGCGTAATTCTCGTTCATCACCGTGAGGTAATAGAAGATGCTCTCGCGCTCGGCGTACATGCGCCGCAGGCCGTCGTGGATGATGACGGCGAGCTCGTAGGCATAGGCCGGATCGTAGGCGACGCAGTTGGGCACGGTGCTCGCGACCAGCTGGCTGTGGCCGTCCTGGTGCTGCAGACCCTCGCCCGCGAGCGTCGTGCGGCCCGCGGTGGCGCCGAGCAGGAAGCCGCGCGCCTGGATGTCGCCGGCCGCCCAGACGAAGTCCCCGACCCGCTGGAAGCCGAACATCGAGTAGAAGATATAGAACGGCACCATATTGATGCCGTGGTTGCTGTAGGCGGTGCCGGCGGCGATCCACGAGCACAGTGACCCCGCCTCATTGATGCCCTCCTCGAGCATCTGTCCCTTCTTGTCCTCGCGGTAGGACATGAGGGTCTCGGCATCCTGCGGGGTGTACAGCTGGCCGACGGAGGAGTAGATGCCGATCTGCCGGAACAGGCCCTCCATGCCGAAAGTGCGTGCCTCGTCGGGCACGATCGGCACGATGTTGCGGCCGATGTTCTTGTCCTTGAGCAGGATCGTGAGGACGCGCACGAACGCCATGGTCGTGGAGATCTCGCGCTCGCCGGTGCCCTCGAGGACCGAAGAGAACGCCTCGAGCATCGGGATCACCAGCGGCGGCGCGTCGTGGCGCCGCTGCGGCAGGAAGCCGCCGAGCGCCGCGCGTTTCTCGCGCAGGTAGCTCGCCTCCTCGGAAGTCTCCTCGGGCTTGCGGAACGGCAGCTGCGCGAGCTCGTCGTCGGCGACCGGGATGTTGAAACGGTCGCGGAACACCTTGAGGTCCTCTTCGCCCATCTTCTTCTGCTGGTGGGCGATCATCTGCCCCTCGCCGCCCTTGCCGAGGCCGAAGCCCTTGACCGTCTTGGCGAGAATCACCGTCGGCTGGCCCTTGGCGGCGACCGCGGCGGCGTAGGCGGCGTACACCTTGAGCGGATCGTGTCCGCCGCGGTTCAGCCGCCAGATCTCCTCGTCCGACATGTTGGCGACCATCGCCTTGAGCTCGGGATCCTTCCCGAAGAAGTACTCGCGGGTGAAGGCACCACCCTTGGCCTTGAAGTTCTGGTATTCGCCGTCGACGGTCTCCTCCATCACGCGGCGGAGGATCCCCTTGTAATCGCGGGCCAGAAGCGGATCCCAGCGCGAGCCCCACAGCACCTTGATGACGTTCCAGCCGGCGCCGAGAAAGGCCGCCTCGATCTCCTGGATGATCTTGCCGTTGCCGCGCACCGGACCGTCGAGGCGCTGCAGGTTGCAGTTGATGACGAAGATGAGATTGTCGAGGCCCTCGCGCACCGGCATGGTGAGCGCGCCCATCGATTCGGGCTCGTCCATCTCGCCGTCGCCGAGAAACGCCCAGACCTTCTGGTCGGAGGGTTTCACCAGGCCGCGGTGCTCGAGATAGCGGGTGAAGCGCGCCTGGAACATCGCCATCATGGGACCCAGGCCCATCGACACCGTGGGGAACTGCCAGAAGTCCGGCATCAGCCACGGGTGCGGATAGGAGGAGAGCCCGATGCCGCGCCCGCCCGCCTCCTGGCGGAAGTGCCGCAGCTGCTCTTCGCTCAGCCGTCCCTCGAGATAGGCGCGCGCGTAGACACCCGGCGAGGAGTGTCCCTGGATGAACACCAGGTCGCCCGGATGCTGCTCGGAGGGTGCGCGCCAGAAGTGATTGAAGCCGACCTCGTAGAGGGTCGCCGACGAGGCGTAGCTCGCCAGGTGTCCGCCGTACTCGGAGGACTTGCGATTGGCGAGCAGCACCATCGCCAGCGCGTTCCAGCGGATGTAGGCCTCGATGCGCCGCTCGAGAGCGCGGTTGCCCGGGTACTCTGGCTCACGCCCGCTGGGGATGCTGTTGACGTAGGCGGTGTTGGGCTTGAACGGCAGATAGGCGCCGCTGCGGCGCGTGTAGTCGATGAGCCGCTCGAGCAGGTAATGCGCGCGCTCGGGGCCGTGATTCTTCAGCACCGAGTCGATGGATTCGAGCCACTCCCGGGTCTCGACGGGATCCAGGTCTTCCAGCTTGGGCGGTTCGGTCATGTGGGCGAGTCCGACGGCGCGGTCGCGGGGTCTTCGTCGCGGGCGTGTTGGGCCGCGTTCGCGATAGAATGATCGAGTAATGATGGCTAGCGGCGGCAGGTAAAGCAAGTGAGCCCGGGGGCGTCGCTCACCATCCGCCGTCCCGACGACTGGCACCTGCACCTGCGCGATGCGGCATCGCTCGCGGCGGTGCTGCCGTTCACCGCGGCGCGCTTCGCGCGTGCCATCGTCATGCCGAACCTCGAGCCCGCGATCACGACCACCGCGCAGGCGCTCGACTACCGCCGGCGCATTCTCGCATCGCTCCCCGCAGGCGCGAGCTTCGAGCCGCTGATGACGCTCTATCTCACGGACGCCACGGCGCCCGCGGAGGTGGAGCGCGCCAAGCTCAGCGGCCGCGTGTTCGGCTGCAAGCTCTATCCGGCCGGGGCGACCACTCATTCCGAGAGCGGGGTGACCGACGTCGGGCGCATCGCGTCCGTGCTCGAGCGCATGGCCGAGCTCGGACTGGTGCTCGAGGTGCATGGCGAGGTCACCGACCCCGCGGTCGACGTCTTCGACCGCGAGGCCCGCTTCATCGAGCGCACTCTCGCGCCGCTCGTCGAGCGCCTGCCGGGCCTGCGCGTGGTGTTCGAGCACATCACCACGCGCGCCGCCGTGGAGTTCGTCCTCGCGGCGCGGGCGGGCGTGGCGGCGACCGTGACGCCGCAGCACCTGCTGATGAATCGCAATGCGCTGTTCGCCGGCGGAATCCGCCCGCATCACTACTGCGCCCCGGTGCTGAAGGCTGAGGCCGACCGCGCCGCGCTGCTGGCCGCGGTCACGCGCGGCAGCGAGCGCTTCTTCCTCGGCACCGACAGCGCACCGCACGCGCGCCGCGCCAAGGAGTCGGCCTGCGGCTGCGCCGGGGTCTTCTCCGCGCACGCCGGGATCGAGCTCTACGCCGAGGCCTTCGAGGCCGCCGGCGCGCTCGACCAGCTCGAGGGCTTCGCCTCGCTCCATGGCGCCGACTTCTACGGCCTGCCGCGCAACGCGGGAACGATCACGCTGGTGCGGGAGCCGTGGGAGGTGCCGGAGCGTTACCCCTTCGGCGCCGAGGAGCTGGTGCCGCTGCGCGCCGGTGAGCGCATCGTCTGGCGCCTCGCACCGTGAGCGAGGCCAGGGGGAGTGCCGTGCCGGTGCCGCCCGCGGCGGCGGCGCTGATGGCGCGGCGCTTCCGCGGCTACCTGCCGGTGGTCATCGACGTCGAGAGCGGCGGATTTCACGCCGCCACGGATGCACTGCTGGAGATCGCTGCGGTGATCATCGACATCGACGCCGACGGTACCTTGAGGCGCGGGGCCACGCACACCTACCACGTCCAGCCCTTCGAGGGTGCGCGGCTCGATCCGACCTCCCTGTCGGTCACCGGCATCGATCCGCACCATCCGCTGCGCCCGGCTATCCCTGAGCGCGACGCCCTGCAGCGCATCTTCCGCGAAGTGCGCCACGCGGTGCGCGCCTACAACTGCCGCCGCGCGATCCTGGTCGGACACAACGCCGCATTCGACCTGGCATTCCTCAATGCCGCGGTGGCGCGCGCCGACATCAAGCGCAACCCCTTTCATCCCTTCTCGTGCTTCGACACCGCGACGCTCGCCGGCGCGGCGCTCGGGCAAACGGTGCTCGCCAAGGCGCTCGCCGTCGCGGGGCTCGAGTGGGATGCCGGCAGCGCCCACAACGCCCGCTACGACGCCGAGCGCAGCGCCGAGGTGTTCTGCCTGGTCTGCAACCGGCTGCGGGACAGCTTCGAGGGGGCGCGCGAGCGCGCGGCCGCGCTCGGCTGGCTCAACTCGACGGCGGAGGACGCGGCGGTCGAGGACACGCCGCTCGAGGATGCGATTACTGCACCGCCCCCGCCTCGGTCATGAGCTTCTTCAGCTCGCCGCTGTGGAGCATCTCGAGCGCGATGTCGCAGCCGCCGACCAGCTCGCCCTTGACGTAGAGCTGCGGGTAGGTCGGCCAGTTGGAGAAGCGCTTGAGCGCCTCGCGCATCTCCGGCTCCTCGAAGATGTTCACATAGCGGAAGTTGGCGCCGACCGCGCGCAGCGCCGCGACCGTTTGCGCGGAAAATCCGCACTGGGGAAAATCCGGCGTGCCCTTCATGAACAGCACCACCGGTCCCGCGCCCAGCTCCGCCTTGATTCTCTCGACCACGTCCATCGTAACTACCTCTTCAGTTTGCGGCGCTCCTCGAGCTCCGCGATCAGGCGCCACTGCTCCGCCGCGCTCATGGCGAGCCACCTTCCGATCTCCGCTCCCGTCCGCAGGCATCCGATGCAGTAGCCCTGCGCATCGAGGGAGCAGACATTGATGCACGGTGAGGGCGGGCGCTCCGGCGGCGCCTGCACGGGCTGCGCCTGGGTCACGCTCGGTTCCGCATGCGTTGAATTATGGGGGGGCCTCGCCTATTCTTCAAACGCGCGATTTTGGCCCAGGTCAATCGAAACAATAACTTGGAGACCGAAGCAATGAATCCCCTGAACAATCATCGCCACTCCCTGATCCTCGGCATCGTGGTCGCGGTGGTGCTGACGCTGCTCATTGGCGGCTTCAGTTTCAACGAGCTCGGCCTGGCGCGCTGGTTCCACATCGTCGCCGGTGTGTTCTGGATCGGCCTGCTCTACTACTTCAACGTCGCCCAGACGCCCGCGCTCGCCGACGCGGCCGCCGACAAGGGCGGCCCGGGCGGCGCCGGGATCACCAAGTACGTGGCTCCCCGGGCGCTCTTCTGGTTCCGCTGGGGCGCGGTCGCGACCTGGCTCGGCGGCGCGTGGCTGCTCGGGCGGCAGGGCAAGTTCGTCGGCGCCTTCACGCTCGGCGCGGGCCTGGACGATCCGACTCATTATTTCCTCACGATCGGAGTCGGTGCGTGGCTCGGCACGATCATGCTGTTCAACGTCTGGGTGCTGATCTGGCCCAACCAGAAGAAGATCCTCGGGATCGTGGCCGCCACCGATGAGGAGAAGGCCAGAGCGCGCAAGACGGCGGGCATGGCCTCGCGCATCAATTTCGTGCTGTCGATCCCGATGCTCATGTGCATGGCCGGGGCGAGCCACGGCCTGCCGTTCATCCGCTAGGCGGAGATGCCCGAGCCTCCCCGCGATCTCGCAAGCCAGGTCGAGGCAGCGCTGCGCGAGGACATCGGCGGCGGTGACGTCACCGCGGCGCTGGTGCCGGCCGCGCAGCGGGTGCGCGGCAGCGTGATCACCCGCGAGAGCGCGGTCCTTGCCGGCCGCCCATGGGTGGATGCGACCTTCCGCCATCTCGACCCGCAGGTGCAGCTCACCTGGCACGCGAATGACGGTGAGCCGATCGCCGCCAACCACGTCGTCTTCGACATCGCCGGCAGCGCCCGCGCAGTACTGACCGGCGAGCGTACGGCGCTCAACTTCCTGCAGCTGCTCTCCGGCACTGCCACCGCAGCGCGGCGTTTCGTCGAGGCCGTGGCCGGCACCGGCTGCACCATCCTCGACACGCGCAAGACCATCCCCGGACTGCGCAGCGCGCAGAAGTACGCGGTGCTGTGCGGCGGGGCGCAGAACCACCGCATGGGGCTCTACGACCAGGTGCTCATCAAGGAGAACCACATCGCCGCGGCCGGCTCTCTCAGCGGCGCGATCCGCGCGGCACGCAGCCACGCGCCCGCCATGACCGTCGAGGTCGAGGTCGAATCGCTCGCGGAGCTCGAGGAGGCGCTCGCTGCCGGGCCCGACATCGTGATGCTCGATGAGTTCGGCCACGCGGAGCTGCGGGCCGCGGTGGCGCTCAACCGTGCGCGCGGCTCTCCGGTGAAGCTCGAGGCCTCGGGGAGCATGACGCTCGAATCAGTGCGCGCGGTCGCCGAGACCGGCGTCGACTACATCTCGGTCGGCTCGCTCACCAAGCACGTGCGCGCCGTGGATCTGTCGATGCGCCTGGAGTTCAGCGCCGCCCGGCCCTGAGCGCGCTCATCCCAACCGTCCTATCGCTGGTAGTAGTCGGCGTCGCCGTGTAAACGGTCGGCTGCCGTCAGGTCTTAGGCCCGCGGGGCGCGAGGGATGTGATCGTGCGAGAGTGCTCAGGTCTCGATCGGGTGTGGCGCGCGCTGCTCTGCGCCGGCCTGGCACTGCCGGCCGCGCTGGCGGCGGCGGCCGAGGACACCGGCACCGCCGCGGAGACTTCCGCACTGAGTGAGATCACGATCACCGCCACGCGGATCCCCGAGCCGGTCGAGCGGATTCCCGCCATGGTCTCCACCGTTTCGGGGGAGGAGCTGCGCGCGCGCGATTCCTGGGACATGGCCTCCGCGCTGAGCCTCGTGTCGGGCGTGGAAGCGCCCGCCGGCGGCGATGCGGGCCCGTCGAGCGCGGTGCCCGCCTTCTGGGGATTGCACGAGTTCGACGCGTTCCTGCTGGTCATGGATCAGGTGCCCTGGGGCGGCGCGTTCAATCCCGGAATCACCACGCTCAACCTGAACGACGTCCAGCGCATCGAGGTCCTGAAGGGCGCCGCTCCGGTCATGTACGGGGCCACCTCCTTTGTCGGTGTCGTGCACGTGCTGCATTACCCGGCGGGCGAGGCGTCCGACGACGCCGCGGTGGCGTACGGCAGCTACGGGTCGGTGCGGGCTGCCGCCGCCTTTGCCCTGCCGGACTCCGGCGCTTACCGCCAGTCCTTCGCGGCCAACGGCGAGAACCTCGGCTTTGCCGACGGGCGCGAGCAGCTCTCCGACGGACGCCTCCTGTATCGCGGCGCGCTCGACCTGGGCACCGGCGTGCTGCGCCTCGATGCGAATGTCAGCATCGTGCGCGACGTGCCGCCGAGCCCCGTGATCCGCCAGGGCACCGCCCTCACCACCCTCACGCCGATCAACGCCAACTTCAATCCGGCGGACGCCGCGCTCGATGAGGACAAGTATCAGCTCGACCTCAGCTACACGCGGCCTACCGACTGGGGGACCTGGGATACGCTCGTCTCCGTCTCGCGCTCGCATGTCGATGACATCCGCGCCTTTCTGCATCCGGACCTGAGCGGCGACGCCGACACGCAGAACCAGAATCGCACCATCCTCGACGACTACCTCGACACGCACCTCGCCAGCGACCTCGGCCGCGCGACGCTGCTCGTCGGCGCCGACCTGCTCTACGGCTACGGGCGACAGGAGACGGACAACGGCAACAGTGCCTACAACGTGCCGCTCGACGGCTCGGTCATACCGCCGCCGACCACCGCCCTGCCGGTGAACGAGGTGGGATTCGTCACCGACAAGCGGCTGTTCGCGGGCCAGTACGCGCAGCTCGACTACAAGCCCGATGACCGCTGGGACCTGCTCGTCGGGCTGCGCCTCAACGAGACTCAGGAGAACAAGCTCGCGAGCGATCTCACCCTGCCGCCGTTCACCCCGACCGAGCAATACGACGAGCAAAGCAACAGCCGCACTGTCACCCGCCTGACCGAGACCGCCGGGGTCAGCTATCGGGCGTGGAATGCCGGCAAGGACACGCTGGTCCTGTACGCGGACTTCCGCAATGCCTTCAAGCCCGCGGCACTCGATTTCGGTCCCGACTATCAGCCGGCGGTGCTGCTGCCCGAGACCGCCAAGAGCTACGAGCTCGGCTTGAAGGGCGCGTCCCTCGACGGCCGCCTCGTCTGGCAGGCCGAGGCTTTCCGCCTCGATTTCAGCAACCTCGTGGTGCCGACCGATTCAGGGTTTCTGACCAATGCCGCCGGCGAGCGGCTCGACGGCCTGGAGCTCGAGACGCGTTTCGCCCTCACGCCGGACCTCCAGATCGCCGCCAACTACGCCTGGCACCACGCCCGTTTCACGCAGTACCAGTTCTTCGACGACGACCTGGGCGCCTACGTCGACGTGGCGGGCAAGGACCTGCCGCTCTCACCCCGGCAGCTCGGCGCCGCCGGAATCCTCTACCAGCCGCCGCAGGGCCTCAACTCGACTCTGGTCGTGACGTACGTGGGACCTCGGTTCCTCGATGAGGAGAACCTCGCGCCGGTCGGCGGCTATACCCGGCTCGATGCCACCCTGGGCTATCGCTTCGGTCACTACGAGCTCGCCGTCGAGGGCACCAATCTGACCAACCAGCGCCCGCCGGTCAGCGCCAGCGAGTTCGGCAGCGAGTCCTTCTACCTGCTGAACGCGCGCATGCTGTGGCTACGGTTCACCTACCACAAGTAGCGGCGTCGTGAGCCCTAGCGTCCCAGCCCGACGAGCTGCTCGATGAGCTCGTGCAGCTGCGCGTAGCGCGGCAGGGCGAGGAGCGGAACGAGCAATCCACCGGCCGCGAGCGCGGCCAGGATCCGCGCCCGCGGGGGACATGCCGGCGGACCGAGCAGCGCCCGCACGCGTCCCTGGACGTCGTCCTTGGCTACCGGCATGCCGAGAGCCCGTTGCGGCGCGGTGCGGCTCTGCACCAGCCGCGCGACCTTGATGAGGGCGGAGGCGAGCGCCAGGCGGCGCTCGGGATTGCCGCGGGTGGCGCGCTGATCCGCGGCGTATTCCGCGGCAGCTCGCCAGCGCTCGGCCAGCGCCGCCGCGAACGGCGTCAGGGCGAGCGCATCCGGCGCCGCGGTGAGCAACAGCAGCTTCAGGTTATCCCGTGCGGCAAGATGCGCCGCTTCGTGCGCCAGCACCGCGCCAAACTCCTCACCGCTGCAAGCGGCCCTGACTGACTTCGTGGCCACGATGCGCGGCCGCCAGGCACCGATCACCGCAACGAGTGGCTCGGACGACTCGACGACGTGCACGGGCATGCCCTGGGTGCCGGCGAGCGCTTCGGGCCGGCAGCGATCGAGGAGCGTCCGCGCCGCGCGCGCCGCGCGCCAGCCGCGCCAGATCCCACCGGCCAGAGTGGCGATCGCGAGCGCCGCCAGCGCGATGAGCAGCGGGCCGGCGGCTTCCTGCTCGCGGCGGGGCTCAAAGCCGAGGAACGCAGGCAGCACGACCGTGAGCGCAATCAGCAGCCCACCCGCGGAGGGCAGCAGGCGCAGCGCCAGCAGGTCGAGAGACGTGGCGCTCACGCGCCCGAGGCCCGCGCGCCACGCCAGCGCCAGCAGGCCCGACAGCAGCAGGCTGACGAGCCCGAAAGTCGCGAGCAGCACCAGGGCGAGGAGCACCGGGGGATTCACTTGAGGTCGCCCCGACGTTTGCGGCGCTCGGCCTGCACCAGCGCATCGAGCTGATCGAGCAGCGCGGCATCGGTATCGCGCACCGCGCGCACCAGCGTCGAGAGTATGACGCCGCTCTCCCCGGAAGCCCCGAGCAGATCGATGACCTGTCCGCAGACCCGCTCCGAGAGCAGCTCATCGCGCGAGCAGCGCGGCTGGTAGGCGAAAGCGCGGCCGTCCCGGTGGCGCAGCAGCAGCCGCTTGCGATAGAGCCGGTCGAGGGTGGTCATGATGGTGGTGTAGGCGAGCCCGGCGCAGGCCCGCTGGAGATCGCGCACGGTGGCCGCCCCCGGGCGCGCCCACATGAGCTCGAGCAGCCGTGTCTCGAGAGGCCCCAGCCCCAGGCGACTGCGCAGGGTCTCGGGGGGTTTGCCGTTGGTGGGTATCAGCACGTCCCCATGATTGTTGCCCAACTCCGGGACTGTGCGCCAGGATATGGCCATGATGCCTTTGGCCGCCCTGCTCGGTCTGGTTGCTGCCCCCGAGGTTCCCGACGCCATCAAGGCGCCGGCCGGCGAGCGCGTCGTGCTGGTGGCGCACGCCGCAGGCTCGCAGATCTACGTCTGCGCGCCGGGCGCCGATGGCAAGCCGCAATGGAACCTCAAGGCGCCCGAGGCGCAGCTGCGCGATGCCAAGGGTGCCCTGATCGGCCATCACGCCGCGGGGCCTTCATGGAAGCACCTCGACGGCAGTGCGGTGACGGGCAAGGCGGTCGCCAAGGCCCCCTCCCCGGACGCCAACTCCATCCCCTGGCTGCTCGTGAGCGTCGTAAGCCATGACGGCAAGGGCCTGCTCGAGCACGTCACGAGCATCCAGCGCGTGCACACCCAGGGCGGTCAGCCGCCGCCGCCCGAGAAGTGCGACTTGGGGAAGCCGAACGCCGAGACCTGGATCCCCTACAGCGCCGACTATTATTTCTTCGCACCGGCCCCGGCTGCGAAGTGAGCGGCCCCGGCGCAGCGCGGGCCCGGCGCGAGGCTGGAGGCGACCTCAGGCGACCGCGGACTTGAGCACGCGCTGCGGCTGCGCGACGCCGTAGCCCTGCGCGTAATCGACGCCGAGGCTGGTCAGCATCTGGATGATCTCGGCATTCTCGGCGAACTCGGCGATGGTCTGCTTGCCGGTGAGGTGCCCGATCTCGTTGATCGAGCGCACCATCTCGCGATCGATCGGATCGCGCAGGATCTCGCGCACGAAGCTGCCGTCGATCTTGAGGTAATCGACCGGGAAGTGCTTGAGGTAGCCGAAGGACGAGAGGCCCGTGCCGAAATCGTCGAGCGCGAACTTGCAGCCCTGCTGCTTGAGCGCCTGGATGAAGCGGTTGGCCTGCGAGAAGCTCGCCACCGCGGCGGTCTCGGTGATCTCGAAGCAGATCTTGGAGGCATCGAGCCCGCTGTGGCGCAGCTGCTCGATGACGAACGGCAGGAACTTGTCATCGCCCAGGCTCTGGCCCGAGAGGTTGATCGAGCACTGCATGAGGTTCTGCCGCTCGTCGGCCTCGGAGACCAGCCAGCGGAAGGCGTTCTCGATCACCCAGCGGTCGATCGCCGGGGTGATGCCGTAGCGCTCGGCCGCGGCGATGAAGTCGTTCGGCGCCACGATGCGCCCGGTCTCGTCCTTCAGGCGCAGCAGCAGCTCGTAGTGCGCGCCCGGCTCGACCCGCTGCAGCGGCTGGATCGCCATGCGATAGAGCTCGAAGCGCCCCTCTTCCAGCGCCGCGTTGATACGCGCCGCCCACTGCATCTCGCGCCGCCGGCGCATCAGCTCGATGTCGTTCTCGGCGAAGCTGTGCACACGGTTGCGGCCGCCTTCCTTGGCCGCGGTGCAGGCGCTGCCGGCGGCCGAGAGAATCGAGGCGACGTCCTCGTTCTCGGCGGTGATCGGCACCACGCCGATCGAGGCGCCGAGGCGGAACACACGGTCCTCCCACGTGAAGCGGAAGTTGCGCACCGCCTCACGCAGCGTCTCCGCGGTGCGCATCGCCTCATCGAGCGAGCAGCTCTCCAGCAGTATGCCGAACTCATCGCCGCCGAGGCGCGAGAGTGTGTCGCGCCAGCGTACCTTGGACTTGAGCAGCGCCCCCACCTGCCCGAGGAGCGCATCTCCCGCCGAGTGGCCGCAGGTGTCGTTGACGATCTTGAACTGGTCGATGTCGAGGTGGCAGAGCGCGTAGGAAGCCTCACGCGCCTTGGCGCTCTTCAGCGCCCGCTCGAGGCGGCTCTCGAACTCACGCCGGTTGACGAGGCCCGTCAGCAGGTCGTGGCTCGCGTGGTAGGAAAGGCGCCGGTTGAGCTCGCGCGACTCGCTGACGTCGTGGAACACGAGCACCCCGCCCGCCACGTGGCCCTGGCCGTCGCGGATCGGCGCGGCGGTGCTCTCGACGTAGAGCTCGTTGCCGTCGCGGCGGATGAGCAGCATCGGCCGCACCGACTTGATCGGGCGGATGCGGCGGATGGAGACGGTCAGCGGGTTCTCGAGCGGCTCGCAGGTCTCCTCGTGGAAGGCGCGGAAGATCTCTTCCACCGGCCGCCCCATCGCATCCTCGAGCCGCCAGCCGGTGAGCTCCTCGGCGACCGGGTTGATGTAGTCGATGGTCGAGTTGGCGTCCGTGGTGATGACGCCGTCGCCGATCGACTGGAGCGTGATCTGCGCGCTCTCCTTCTCGCGGAACAGCGCCTCCTCGTAGAGCTTCCTCTCGGTGATGTCGAGCTCGACGCCCACCAGGCGCAGCAGACGCCCGTGCTTGTCGACCCGCGCGGTGGCGCGGCTGATGACCCAGCGCCATTCGCCATTGCGGTGGCGCATGCGATGGGTGCTCTCGAAGATCGGGGTCTTGCCGGCGACGTGATCGCGGATGGCGGTCTGCACCCGCGCCAGGTCGTCAGGGTGCACGAGGCTGCGCCAGTCGGGCGAGCCGCGCATGTCCTCATCGGCGTAGCCGAGCATCGCCTTCCAGCGCGGCGAGAAGAACACCTCGTTGCTCTCGACGTCGAAGTCCCACAGGCCGTCGTTGGCGGCGGCCTGGAACAGATTGGTGCGCTCCTCGAGCTTGGCGAGCCGCGCCTCGGTGCGGATGCGCTCGAGGCCGGTCGCGAGGCTCGTGCCGATCAGCTTCATGAGCAGCTGCAGATTCACGTCCCAGGCGCCGCGGGGCAGCGTTTGAGCGAGACCCAGAATGCCGGCGGGCTTGTTCTGGATGCGGAAGCTGATGAGCAGCGCCGAGCCGATCTGCAGGTCCGCGAGCTTGGCGGCCTCGGCCGCCTGCTCCCGGCGTGGCGAGCTCGTGTCGCGCAGCTCCGAGAGGCGCAGGTGCTCGAGCCTTCCCTTCAGCCAGGGGAAGCTCTCGAGGCTCAGTCCGGCGAGACCCTCGGGCTTGCACTGGGCGAAGGCGCTGCGCGCGACCTGCAGGTCCTGGATCACGGGCTCATCGGCCTGCAGCGCGGCGAGAAACGCGCAGTCGCACCCGGTGGCCCCGCGCAGCAGCTCGAGGTTGCGCCGCACGCAGGCGTCAACCTCGTCGCGGCGCATGTTCTGAAAGTCGACGGCGATCTTGGTGCAGGCGACGTCGAGTCCGAGCAGTGGCTTGCTGTGGCGCCCCGTCCAGGCGTCGGCCGACAGAATGTCGGATGCGGTGAAGTCCGCTGGCTTATCCGGCGGGGGCGGAATCGCCATTTATCCGTGACCTCCCATTACCGAACCGCCGCAGCCTAATTGAATCGCCCCGCCCCGACGTGATATCGCGTCACGGAAGCACGTGATGCACTGCGATTCTCGCACACTGAAGCAGGATTACAAGCTAACACCCTGTTGAACCAAGGATTCTCAGTTAACAGAATCCTCAGCTCGGGCTCGTGCGGGTCAGTTCCCGCCACGCCTCGATCACGCGCCCGGCTTCGATGCCGAGAATATCGGGCTTGCCGTCGACCGTGCCCGTGAGCGTGGCCGCAGGAGTCGTGGCGCCGCCCGGACGATAGAGCCAGGGATCGATGTGGCCAAAGAGTGCAACCGTCGGGCAGCCGAGGGCGGCGGCCGCGTGCGCAGGTCCCGTGTCCACCGCGATGAGGCTCTTCGCACGCTCGAGCAGCGGCAGCAGGCGCGTCACCGGCAGATCGTTCGCCGCGTTCACGACGTCGGTCACGCGAGCGAGCCGCAGCACGTCGGCGATGAACGAGCCCTCGGCTCCCATCCCCGAGAAGACAATCGCCTGGCTCGGGCAACGTGCTCGCACCGCGCGTATCACCTCCGCCCAGCGCTCCTCCGGCCAGTACTTGCTCGCGCCCGAGCGCGAGCGCAGACGGCGCCGCGCGACGTGGCGGCTCCCCGGATGGACGACCATGTAGTCACGCCCGGCGAGCCCGCGTCCCTCGAGCCAGGCGTCGAGCTCGCGCCGGGCGGTATCGGAAACCTCCAGATGCGCCGCGCGCGGCACACCCGCAACCGGGGGCGGCAGGAGTCCCGTGAATGCCGCCGGGCTCAGAGCCCCGAGGCGCAGGTACCGATCGGCGAAGTTCTCGCCGTCGAGGAACGGATACTGCGTCGAATCACAGATGTAGTCCGCGGGTATCCCGCCGCGCGCGAGCAGCTCGCGGCCCTCGCCGCGATCGCAGAACCAGGTGGGTCCGGCGCCGCGTGCCCTGAGCCACCCCACCAGCCGCTGCTGGCCCGGGCTCAGCCAGTAAGGTGTGCGGCGGCTGCGGAGGATGAACATCCGCCCGACGGCGCGGTGTCCTGAGAGCAGCGGCTCGGACCAGGGACCCGAGGCGATGACGTCCACGCGCCCCTTGAAGCGCGCGCGCAGCTGCTCGAGCAGCACGGTGAGCAGCACCATGTCACCGAAGGCACCGCAGCGCATGACGAGCGGCGGCCGCTCCGCGTCCCGCGCGCTCATCGGCGCCCCGCGAGCGCGTCGCGGGCGATGCCGTACAGGCGCTTGAGCTCGCGCTCCATCTCGCCCCCGAGCTGCGCGAGCGCCGCGGCATCGGTCACGCGCGGAACGTAGCGTGGCGGGCCGATCGCGACGGCGATGCGGGCGATGAACGGCACCGGGATGACGAACTTGTCCCACTTCACCAGCCAGGCGCGGGAAGCCGCGTACGCCATCGGCAGGATCGGCCGCTGCGACATCTGCGAGAGCATCAGGGCGCCCGGCTTGAAGGCGAAGCGCGGGCCGCGCGGGCCGTCGGGCGTAATGACCGGGGAAACCCCGTCACGGGTGAGCGCCTGATAGTAATCGCGCAGCGCCCGCGCGCCGGTGTGGGTGGAGGAGCCGCGGATCACCGCCCCGCCGAAACGGCGGACGATCATGGCGCCGAGCTCGCCGTCGACCGATGGGCTGATGAGCCAGCCCGGGGTCAGCCCGCGCGCGCGCTGCTCGAGGAGAAATTTCCCGCAATAGAGCTGGTGCTGGTGCCAGTAGACGGGAATGAGGGACGGCGCGCGCGCCAGCGCCGCCGCCAGGTGCTCTGCGCCTTCGACGCGTACCACGCGGCAGCTGAGCCACCACGCACGGATGAGCCCCACGGCGAGCGGAGCCGCGAGCGCGTACAACGCGCGCCGCGCGCGCGTCATGCGCCGGCTCGAGCGCGTCGCGGTGCGATACAGTGTGTTGCGCAGGCCGCCGTCGTCACCGTCGCTCATGGCGCGAACAGCTCCGCGAGCGGCACCGCGTGCGCCTCGAGGTCGCTCACCGGCAGGCTCGTCATGATGCAGGCTGCGGCGCCCGCAAAGAGCGCGGGCCGCGTCGCGTACAGTGTCACGCCGCGACAGCGCGCGCCGCTCCCGATGAGCTCGACGTCGCGCGCCTCGGCAAGTCCGGCGCCGCAGGCCTTGAGCGCCGCCTCGCGTGCCGCCCACGCAGCGAGCCGCGCCTCGCTGCCGAGCTCGACGTCGAAACCGACTCGTCCGTGCGCCACCGCCGCGCATCCCACCCAGGGACCCGAATGGCTGATGCTGAAGTCCGGCTCGTCTCCCGCGGCTGCCGCCGCACGCGCCAGGTGTGGTTTACCGCCTTCCGGGAAGGCCAGCTCTCCGGGCGCGACCCGCACACCCGTGAGCCGCTCGAGCGAGCGCAGAGCGAGCGCCACGCCCGCCAGCGTCGCCGGCGCACGCGCGGCGTGCGCGCTGACCTCGAGACGCTTCGCGTACGGCAGCCGGGCGGCGAGCTGCCGAGCCGCCTCTTGCGGCCACTGACCGCGCAGGTCCGAGTGATATAAGATTAAAGTTTGGCTTTCAACAGCTTGCATGACCGCCGCCGCGCCCGCGCCTAGCCTTCCTCCCGAGGCCGAGCTGCAATTCGACGTCGGCTCCACGGACGATTCGCTGGAGCACATGATCGAATTGTTCGCCCGCCACGGCGACACTTATCGCGTGTACGTTCCAACACGCAGATCTTATACCTATGTCATCCATCACCCGGACGACGTGAAGCGGGTGCTGGTCAGCAATCACCGCAATTACACCAAGGGCCTCGGGCTCGACCGCGTCAAGATCCTGCTCGGCAAGGGCATCATGACCAGCGAGGGCGAGCTGTGGAAGCGCCAGCGCTACATGATGCAGCCGCTGTTCCACCGCCGCGTGCTCACCGGGTTCGCCGAGCTGATCGCCGCGGCGAATGAGCGCCGCATCGAGCGCTGGGAGAGTCTCAGCGGACGCGGCGAGCCCGTGAACCTCACCGACGAGATGAGCGAGCTCACCCTCGAGATCGTGCTGCGCTCGATCTTCGGACGCGATCTCGACCGCCTCACGCAGCAGCTCGGCGCCAACCCGTTCGAGGTGGTGACGCGGGAGCAGAGCCGTGATCTGCAGTTCGCCTACAAGTTCCGCTCGCTGACCAAGCTGGTCGCGCAGCTCATCGAGCGGCGCCGCGCGGTGCCCGAGGAGCATTTCGACTACGTGGCGATGCTGATGAGCGCGCGCGACAAGGAGACGGGCGCGCCGATGGCCGAGCGCGAGCTCATCGATGAGATCATGACACTGATCGTCGCAGGGCACGAGACCACGGCGAGCGGGCTCAACTGGACCTGGTACCTGCTCTCGCAGCACCCCGAGGCCGAGGCGCGTCTGCACGCCGAGCTCGATGCGGCGCCGGAGCTCACCGCACCGAGCCTCACCCAGATGGAGGCGCTGAGCTACACCAGCCAGGTGGTGAACGAGGCGCTGCGGCTCTATCCGCCGGGCTGGCTCCTGTCGCGGCGCACGATCGCCGCCGACGTGCTCGGCGGCTTCGCGGTCCCCGCCGGCAGCAACGTACTGCTGCCGCTGTACCTGCTGCACCGGCACCCGCGCTTCTGGAAAGATCCCGACCGGTTCTGGCCGGAGCGCTTCGCGCCCGCGCACGAGGCCGCACGCCCGCGCTTCGCCTACATGCCGTTCGCCGCCGGCCCGCGCCACTGCATCGGCGAGACCTTCGCGCTCTATGAGATGCTGATGCACCTCTACAAGGTGGCGCGCCGCTATCGCCTGGCGTACGTACCCGACAAGCCGCTCGAGCTCGAGGCGCAGATCAACCTGCGCACCCGTCATCCGCTCCACATGAAGCTGGAACGTCGCTGATGATCAAAGCCACGACCCTCACCGAAGTGCTGGAGGCGAACCGCAGCTTCCCGCGCAGCATCACCTACCTCGAGGGCGAGAACGAGGCGCGCAGCGTCCCGGTGGGCGAGCTCTACGAGCGCGCGCTCGGCATCCTCTATCACCTGCAGCGCATCGGCGCGCGCCGCGGCGACAAGCTGATCCTGTTCCTCGGCAGCAACGAGCAGTTCATCGACGTGTTCTGGGCGGCGATTCTCGGCGGCATCGTGCCGGTGCCGGTGGCGCTCGGCATCAGCGACGAGCACCGCCACAAGCTCCTGCGCATCGCGCGCCGGCTGGGATCGCCGTTCCTGTACACCGAGCGGCGCTCGCTCGAGCGCATCGGCGCGTTCGCCTCTCAGGTGAGCGAGACAGAGCTGTTCGCGAGGCTGCGCGCCCGCACCTTCCTGGTCGATGATCTCGATGACATCTCGCGCGCCGGCAGCATCCAGCGCGTCACCCCCGATGACACCGCCTTCATTCAGTTCTCCTCCGGCTCGACCAGCGAGCCCAAGGGCGTGGTGCTCACGCACGGCAACATCATCGCCAACTGGCGCGGCTCCACCGAGGCGGCGGGCTTCAACGAGAACGACGTCAGCCTCTCGTGGATGCCGCTCACGCATGACATGGGCCTCATCGGCTTTCACCTCGTCATGCTCGCGAACCGGGTGCATTCGCACCTCATGCCGACGGAGCTGTTCATCCGCCGCCCGCTGCTGTGGCTCACGCTGGCATCGCGAGTGCGCGCCACGATCCTGTGCTCGCCGAACTTCGGCTACAAGCACTATCTCAAGGTGCTGGGCGAGCGCTCCGTCGAGGGGCTGGACCTGTCGGCGGTGCGCTTCATCTTCAACGGCGCCGAGCCGATCTCGGTCGAGCTGTGTGCCGAGTTCCTCACGCGCCTCGAGCCGGCGCGCCTCGAGCGCAACAGCATGTTTCCCGTCTACGGGCTCGCCGAGGCCTCGCTCGCCGTCAGCTTCCCGCCGGTCGGCGCACCGCTCAAGACCATCACGCTCAACCGCCACCGCATGAACCCCGGTGACCCGGTGGAGCGGGTGGCGGCGGATGATCCGAACGCCCTGCGCCTGGTGAGCGAGGGCCGGGCAATCCCCTATACCCGCGTGCGTATCGCCGGCGACGACGATCGCGAGCTCCCCGAGGACCGGATCGGTCACGTGCAGATGACGGGCGAGAACGTGACGCGCGGCTATTACGAGGACCCCGCGGCGAATGCCGCCGCCTTCACCGCCGACGGCTGGCTGCGCACCGGCGACCTCGGGCTGGTGCACGCGGGCGAGCTCTATATCTCGGGGCGTGCCAAAGAGATCATCTTCGTGAATGGCCAGAACTACTATCCGCACGATCTCGAGGCGCTCGCCCAGCGCGCCCCCGGGCTCGAGCTCGGCAAGGTGGTCGCGGCCGGTGTGCGCCGGCGGGGCGAGGCAACCGAGCAGCTGGTGGTGTTCGTCCTGCATCGCGGCGCGGTCGCAGACTTTCTGCCGCTCGCGACTGCAGTCTCGCGCCTCATCAACGAGCAGGCCGGCCTCGAGGTTGCCGAGGTGATTCCGGTCAAACGCATCCCCAAGACCACGAGCGGCAAGATCCAGCGGCACCTGCTCGAGGAAGGCTACGTGGACGGGGAGTTCGATGCGGAGCTCGCCGAGCTCGCGACGCTCCGCGCGGCGCAGCGCGGCCCCGCGCACCGCGAGCGCAGCCAGCTCGAGGAGCAGCTCAAGTCCATCTGCGACGCGGCGCTCGAGGGTAAGCGCGTCGACCTGAACGACAACCTCTTCGAGGTGGGCGCGAGCTCCTTGAAGCTGATCGAGATCCACGAGCAGATCGACCGCCTTTATCCCGGCCAGGTCGATCTCACCGAGCTGTTTGACTTCCCGACCATCGCGGAGCTCGCCAGGCACCTCGAGTCCAAGCTCGGAGGCGTCACAACGTCATGAAATCTAAGAGATTATTTTTGACTTGAGGCCCTCAGCGCCTATAATGCGCCGATGATGAGCATCGAGCCCGCCGGTCCCTCCGGATCGAATCGCTGCGAGATGCGGCTGTCCGCCTGCGGCATCCGGCCGACGGCGCAGCGCGTGCGGATCGCCTCGGTGCTGCTGTCGGCACCTCAGCATCTGTCGGCCGAGCAGATCCTCGCGACCCTGCGCGGCAGCGGGGCCCGCGTCTCCAAGGCGACGGTGTACAACACGCTGAACCTGTTCGCCTCGCACGGTCTCATACGCCAGCTCTCGGTCGACGGGTCGCGCGCCTGGTTCGACTCGAACGTCGATCCCCATTACCACTTTCATGATCTCTCGAGCGGCGCGTTGATCGACGTTCCCGTTCCCGAGGTGGAGTTCAGCCGCCTGCCCGTGCCGCCCCCCGGCACCGAGGTCGCCGGGATCGACCTGGTGATCCGACTACGAAAAAAGCAGTAGACTTACGGGTTTTTGTAGAATGGTTGGCTCCCCGGGCCGGGATAGCTCAGTTGGTAGAGCAGCGCATTCGTAATGCGCGGGTCGTAGGTTCGAGTCCTATTCCCGGCACCATTTCCCCAAGCTGCGCCGGTGGCAGGCTCGGCCCGTCGCCCGGCCGCGTCCCTTTGGCGCGTTCGGGGCGGGAAATACACTTGGTCACGATTAGACTCCACGCAACGTGCTGGTTCTAAAGGGTGTCATGAGGAATCTCCGTGGGCACTAACCCCGAACATCTGAGTCACTCCGAGGAGCCGGTCACCTGGATTGGCCGGGACCGCTCGGGGTTCGACCGCGTCGGCAGCGCGGAGCCGGCCCCGAAGGCGGCCTCCGCCCTGCCACTGCCCGCCGACCCCCGCACGCGGTGGATCGCCATCGGCGTGGGAATCCTCGCCGTGCTCGGGGCTATCGTCTGGGCCACCCATCGCGGAGGACCCGCGCATGTAGCGCTCGCCGAGCAGCAGAACATCCCCCTGATCTCGGTCGTCACGCCCGGCGTGCGCTCGGTTACCTCGAGCGTGACCTTCACCGGAGCGATCTTCGCCCGCTATGACATGCCGATCGGCAATGACGGCGACACCGGCCGCATCGTGGCCGTCAGCGTCGAGGCGGGCGATCACGTCCAGAAGGGCCAGCTGCTCGCGCGGCTCGATGACTCCGTTCTCATTCAGCAGGTCAACCGCCTCGCCGCCTCGCTCGAGCAGGCGCGCGCCCAGGCGGAGCTCTCGGCGGCCGAGTACAAGCGGGCGCTGGGGGTACAGGCCGCCGGAGCGCTCTCGGCCGAGGACATCGAGAAACGGCGCGCCACGGCGGTGACGGACGCGGCCAACGTCAAGGTCGCCGCCGCACAGCTCGCCGAGGCCCAGGCGCGCCTCGCGCGCACGCGCATCGTCGCGCCGATCGCCGGCACGGTGCTGGCGCGCCGGGCTGAGGTCGGCATGATCGCGAGCCCGGGGGGCGATGCGCTGTTTCGCGTGGCGAGCGGCGGTGAGGTCGAGATGCGCGGGCAGCTCGCCGAGCAGGATCTGGCGCAGGTCAAGGTGGGAGATGCGGCCACCGTGCGCCTCACGGGGCTGCCGCAGTCCTTCGAAGGGCGCGTGCGCCTCCTCGGCGCGATCATCGATCCGCAGACGCGACTCGGCGAGATCCGCATTGCGCTCAAGCCCGATACGGCGCTGCGGCCCGGCGCGTTCGCGCGCGGCACGGTCGCCGTCGGCAACGCGCAGCGGCCGGTCGTGCCGCAGACCGCCGTGCTCACCGACACCCAGGGCAGCTACGTCTTCATCGTCAACGGACAGGATCATGCTGAGCGGCGCGCGGTGCGCGTCGCGGACACCTCGGACGAAGGCGTCATCATCGGCTCGGGGCTGACGGGCAGCGAGCGCGTCGTGGTGACCGCGGGCGGCTTCCTGCACGAGGGCGAGGCGGTCAAGGTCGCCCCGGCCGCGCACCCGGCCGGCTGACGCTCGAGGAGAGGCGCTCGTGAAAAACATCTCGGCGTGGGCGATCCGCCACCCGCTTCCCCCGGTCGTGCTGTTCGTGGTGCTGCTCTTCATGGGCATCGTGTCGTTCGTGCGCCTGCCGGTGACCGCCGATCCCGACATCGCCTTCCCGGGCGTCGACGTGCAGATCTATCAGCCGGGAGCAGCTCCCCAGGAGCTCGAGACCCAGGTGATGCAGAAGGTCGAGGGATCGATCGCCGGCATCGGCAACATCGACAACATCACCTCGTGGGCGGTCGAGGGTGAGGCGCATATCTTCGTGCAGTTCGAGATCGGTACGCCGATCGATCGCGCGGTCGCCGACGTGCGCGACGCGGTCGCCAAGGTGCGGCCGCTGCTGCCGCAGGCGATTCAGGAGCCGGTCATCCAGCGCATCAATGCGGACGGCGGCCCGATGGAGTACTACGGGGTGAGCTCGAGCTCGCTCACCGACGAGGAGGTCTCCTGGTTCGTCGACAACACCATCACCAAACGGCTGCTGTCGGTGACCGGAGTCGCGCAGGTGCAGCGCAACGGCGGGGTGAATCGCGAGATCCGCGTCGAGCTCGACCCGGCGCGCATGGCAGCGCTCGGCGTCACCGCCGTCGAGGTGAACAACCAGCTGCGCACGCTCAATCTCGACTCGACCGGCGGCCGCGCCCAGCTCGGCGGCGGCGAGCAGTCGATCCGCGTGCTCGGCGGGGCGCGCACCGCGCTCGCGCTCGGCGAGACGCAGATCGTGCTCTCCGGCGGACGCTTCGCCCGCCTCTCGGACCTCGCCGACGTGCGCGACAGCGTGGGCGAGATCCGTCAGATTGCGCGCCTCAACGGCCGTCCCGCCACCACGTTCGGCGTCATCAAGGCCAAGGGCTACTCCGACGTCAGCGTCGATCAGGGCATCCAGGCGGAGCTTGCCAAGATCAAGAAGGAGAATCCCCAGGTCTCCTTCAGCCAGATCTACACCAGTGTCGAGTACACCAAGGACACCTACCACTCGGCCATCAGCGCGCTCATAGAGGGCTCGATCCTCGCGGTGCTGGTGGTGTTCCTGTTCCTGCGCGACACGCGCGCCACGCTCATCTCGGCGCTCGCCATTCCGCTCTCGGCGATCCCGGCGTTCGTGTTCATGCAGTGGATGGACTTCACGCTCAACTCGATCAGCCTGCTGGCGCTGTCGCTGGTGGCGGGCGTGCTGGTCGACGACGCCATCGTCGAGATCGAGAACATCGTGCGCCACATGCGCATGGGCAAGAGCGGCTATCAGGCGGCGCTCGATGCCGCCGACCAGATCGGACTCGCGGTGGTGGCCACCTCCGCGACCATCATCGCGGTGTTCCTGCCGGTGAGCTTCATGGGCGGGCTCACGGGACAGTATTTCAAGCAGTTCGGCCTCACGGTGGCGGCGGCGGTGTTCTTCTCGCTGCTGGTGGCGCGCCTCATCACACCGGTGCTGGCCGCCTACATGCTGAAGTCCGACGGCGTGGCCCACCACACCGACGGACCGATCATGGCCTGGTACCAGCGGACGCTGCGCTGGTGCACGCTGCATCGCTGGAAGACGGTCCTCGCGGGACTCGCCATCTTCGCGCTGTCGATCGTCGGGGTGGCGCTGGTGCCCTTCTCCTTCATTCCCGAGGGGGACATCGGCTTCACCTACGCGACCGTCGAGCTGCCCCCGGGCGTGCGGCTCGAGCAGACCGCCGCGGCAACCGCGGCCGCCTACCGCATGCTCGCGCGCCAGCCCGAGGTGCGCGACGTGGTGGAGGAGGTCGGCACCGGCGACGAGGGCGTGCGCGCCGCAGGACTCGAAATCGCGCTCGTGCCCAAGGCCCAGCGCAAGGTCACGCAGCGGCAGTTCGAAGATCGCATGCTGCAGGAGTTCAAGAGCATCCCGGACGCGCAGCTGCACTTCAACCGCAACGGCAACGGCCGCGACGTCAACATCTACATCACCGGGGACGATCCGCAGCTCACTTACAACACCGCCCGCAAGGTGGTCGATGAGATGGCGACGCTGCCCTTCGTGCGCGATGCGCGCATCAACAACGACCTGCCGCGCCCGGAGATCCTGATCCATCCCCACCTCGATCTCGCCTCGCAGCTCGGCGTGACGGTCGAGTCGATCAGCGACACCATCCGCATCGCCACCCTCGGCGACCTCGATCAGAACAGCGCCAAGTTCTCGCTCGCCGACCGCCAGGTGCCGATCCGCGTGAGCCTCACCGAGGACAGCCGCAAGAGCCTCAGCACGCTGGAGAACCTGCCGGTACCCACCTCCAAGGGTGGCACCGTGCCGCTCAAGGCGGTCGCGGACATCACTTTCGGCGAGGGTCCGACCCGCGTGCGCCGCTACAACCAGACCCGGCGCCTGTTCATCGACGCGGATCTGAAGGGCATGGAGCTCGGCCCGGCGATGAAGGCCATCTACGACCTGCCGACCTTGAAGAACCTGCCTCAGGGCGTGCACCGCGTCGAGGTCGGCGACGCCAAGTACATGAACGAGCTGATCGCCAACTTCTTCATCGCCATGGGAACCGGAATCCTCATGGTGTTTGCCGTGCTGGTGCTGCTGTTCGCGCGGGTGCTGCAGCCGATCACCATCCTGTTCGCGCTGCCGTTCTCGATCGCTGGCGTGGTGCTGGCGCTGGTGCTCACGGGATTCTCCGCCTCGCTCGGAGTCTTCATCGGCCTGCTGATGCTCATGGGCATCGTCGCCAAGAACTCGATCCTGCTGGTGGACTTCGCCATCGAGGAGATGCGCGCCGGCAAGGATCGCGTGACGGCCATACTCGAAGCCGGCCACAAGCGCGCGCGGCCGATCGTCATGACTACGGTGGCAATGGTCGCGGGCATGCTGCCGGTGGCCCTCGGGCTGGGCGGCGACACGGCGTTCCGCCAGCCGATGGCGATCGCGGTGATCGGCGGGCTCATCACCTCGACCGGCCTCACGCTGGTGATCGTGCCCGCGGCGTTCACGCTCATCGACGATATCGAGCGCTGGCTGGCACCCAAGGTGGGCCGCGTGCTGGTGCCGCAGCCGCCGCCCGAGCCCGCGTCCCGTCCGCGTCCGGTCAGCTAGCGAGCCGCATGCCCGCCGGACGACCGGCCTGGTGGGTGCGGGCGCTGTCGCGGGTGCCGCTCGCCGCGCTCTACGGCATCGCCGGCTTCGCCGGCTGGCTCGCCTACCGCGTGGTGCCTTATCGCGCGCGGCTGGTACACGCAAGTCTCGCTCAGGCCTTCCCCGACTTCACGGAGGATCAGCTGCGCGCGGTGCGCCGCCGCTTCTGCCTCGGCTTCGCGCAGATGCTGGCCGAGCTGGTCAAGGGCGCGGCTCTTACGCCCGCCGAGATCCGCCGGCGGGTGCGCCTCGTGAACCTCGAGGAGCCGCAGGCGCTGCTCGCACAGGGCCAGTCGGTGCTGCTGGTCGCGGCGCACCAGTGCAACTGGGAATGGATGCTGCTCGCGCTCTCGCTCGAGCTCGGCTACCCGCTCGATGCGGCCTATAAGCCGCTGGTGAACCGATGGGCGGAGCGCGAGATGGGCAAGCTCCGCACCCGCTTCGGCAGCCGCCTGGTGCCCGCGCAGGAGCTGCTGCCCGACATTCTCAAGCGCCGCGACGTGGTGCGCGCGGTGGCAATGGTCGCCGACCAGGAGCCGACCAGGTCGGAGCGCAAGTACTGGACGCAGTTCCTGAACCGCGACACCGCGTTCTACATGGGACCGGAGGAAATCGCGCGCGTCACGCGCTTTCCGGTGTTCTTCATCGCCATGCGCCGGCGCGCGCGGGGCTACTACGAGATGGAGTTCCTGCCGCTCGCCCCCGCGGGATCCTCCCTGCCGCCGGGGGCGCTCACCGAGCGCTACGCGCGCCTGGTCGAGGAGCAGATCCGTGCCGCACCCCCCGACTGGCCGTGGTCGCACAAGCGCTGGCGGCTGAAGAAATCGGTCTACCAGGACCGCTGAAAAGAGCGCCGGCCCATGCATCCTTGCACGGGCCGGCGAGAGGGGACTGATCCTGGCTAGTCCGGGCTGACCGGTCCGCGGATCGCACCGGCGGGAGCCGCCGAGGCCGCAACCGACACCGACAGCCTGCCCGCTTCGAAGCTCTCGACATCCGCCGCGCTGATGCGGGCGAGCTCGGTCGAGAAGTGGGCCGTCTCGACGGGGCTGCGCGCGAGCTCGGCGAGCGGTGTCCCGGCCCCGCTCAGCACCCGGGCAGCCGTCGCATCCTCGAGGCCCGCGGAGTTGACGTGCACCGTCAGCGTTCCGGAGCGGGTGTCGACCGTCGTCGCGGCGACTCCCGAGGCCCGCAGGCCAAGCGCTCGAGCCTCAGGCGACGCGCTGAGCTCGGAGAAGGTCACCCGCACGTTGTCGGGGGCGAGCTGCCCGCGGATCTCGCCATCGGGGTTGGCCACGGAGGTGGCGATCACGTACAGCCGGCCCTGCGCGAGCGCGCCGGCCTGCTCGGCGCTCAGCACGACGTTCTCGGGCACCACGAACTCACCGGCACTGCCGGCGCGCGGTGCGAGCGTGATCAGCGCCTCCCCCGTCGAGCCCGCAAAGCCCTGGTTGATGGTCACGGTCCTCGCGCTCATGCCGCTCAAGCTGACCGTGCCGGTCACGGCACCCGTCTGCGACTCGACGCTGATCCGTGCCGTTCCTGAGGCCCTGGAGCTCGGCACCGGGAAGATCTGCGCGGGCGACATCGCCGCGGCCATGGCCCCGGCGTTCTGCACGTTGACGACGACCCCTGAGGAGGTCGCGTTGCCGCCCACGCTGTCGGTGACCTTGGCGGTGACGGTGTGATTGCCGTTGGCGACTTTGGTGCTGTCCCAGTTGAAGGTGTAGGGAGAGGCCATCACCGTCCCCACCGCAGTGCCGTCGACATCGAACTCGACGCTCGCGACGGTGAGGCTGTATTGGGATGCCGCCGCCGCGGTGGCGGTCAGCGCTACCGTACCGCTCACCGTTGCGTTCGTGGTCGGGGCCGTGACCGAGACCGTCGGCAGGGGGCAGGCGACCATGTAGCCGCTACCGCAGGTGCCTCCGCCACTGCCGCTGCTGTAGTTGCTGCCATAGCCGCCGCAGGCCGCGAAGGCGGCCGCGATGAGAGCGCCGCCGAGAATCATGAGTAAACGGGTGAGGATTGGATGACGCGCGTGCATAGGAGGTCCCGCTGATAGGTTGTTGCCCGAACCGTAGGTGTCGCCGGGAGGCAAGGCGGTTTCCGCCGCCGGACAAGCGGGAACGCGAATCGTCGCGCGCGTCGTGGCGTGGCCACGGGCACGCCCTACAGGAGCTCAGCGCTTCGGCTGCTCGGTACGCTCCGGCGCTTCGGCGCGCCGCAGCTCGCGGGGCAGCGTGAAGAAGACCCGTTCCTCGCGGCCGACCACCTCGTGCGGCGGCGCCCCACCCCATTCCGCGAGGCGCATCACCACCTGCTGCACGAGCAGCTCCGGAGCCGAGGCGCCCGCGGTGACACCCACCGCACGCTTGCCGGCGAACCATTCGGCGCGCAGGTCATCGGGTCCGTCGACCAGGTAGCCCGGGACGCCGGCACGGTCGGCCAGCTCTCGCAGGCGGTTGGAGTTGGAGCTGGTGCGCGAGCCCACGACCAGCAGCACGTCGCACTGCTCCAGCAGCTTCTTCACCGCGTCCTGGCGGTTCTGCGTGGCGTAGCAGATATCCTCGTGGCGCGGCGTCGCGAGCCCGGGGAAGCGCATTCTCAGCGCCGTGACGATCTCGGCGGTGTCGTCCACCGAGAGCGTGGTCTGCGTGACCAGCGCCAGCTCGCGCACGTCGCGCACCGTGAGCGCCGCGACATCCTCGAGGTCCTCCACCAGGTGGATGCGCCCGCCGAATGAGGCATCGAAGCGGCCCATGGTGCCTTCCACCTCCGGGTGGCCGGCGTGGCCGATGAGGACCACGTCGCGCCCCTCGCGCGCATAACGCTGCACTTCCATGTGCACCTTGGTGACCAGCGGGCAGGTCGCATTGAACACGGTGAGGCGGCGGCCATGCGCCTCCTGCTCGACGGCGCTCGACACCCCGTGTGCCGAGAAGATCACGGTGCAGCCGGCGGGCACCTCGGCCAGCTCATCGACAAACACGGCCCCCAGGGCGCGCAGCCGCTCGACCACGTGGCGGTTGTGAACCACCTCGTGCCGCACGTAGATGGGGGGGCCAAAGAGCTCGAGCGCCCGCTCGACGATGTCGATCGCGCGGTCGACTCCGGCGCAGAAGCCGCGCGGGTTGGCGAGCAGCACCTGCATCAGGCGTTCCCCCGGCCGCCGCGGCGCGCCTCGAGCCAGGCATCCAGCAACAGCAGTCCCGCGCCGATGGTGATCGCCGAGTCGGCGACGTTGAAGGCGGGAAAGTAATGCGCCCCCCAATGGGCGTGGATGAAGTCGATCACGTGCCCGAGCCGCAGCCGGTCGAGCATGTTGCCGAGCGCCCCGCCGACGATGAGCGCGAGCCCGCAGGCGACCAGTGCGTGGGTGGCGGCCGCCAGGCGCCGCAGCCATACGATCAGCGTCACGCTCACCCCGAGAGCCAGGACAACGAACAGCCAGCGCTGCCAGCCGGCGGCGTCTGCCAGCATGCTGAAGGCGGCGCCGGTGTTGTAGGTCAGGACGATGTCGAGCACCGGCAGCAAGCGTACCCGCTGGAACAGGAAGAAGTGGTGCAGCATCCACACCTTGCTCAGCTGGTCGAGAACGATCACGGCGGCGGTGAGCGGCAGCCAGCGCCAGCCGCTGGCGGCGGCAGGCACAGCGAAGCTGCTCATACGAAGCGCCTCGGCTCGCCGGGGGGCTCGAGGTTCCCGACGCAGCGGCCGCAGAGCTGCGGGTGATGCGCGTGGCTCCCGACGTCCGGCCGGCGGTTCCAGCAGCGCACGCACTTGCGATCGGTGTCGGCCGAGGCGGCGATCCACACGCCGGGCAGATTCGCAGCTGGCACCACGCCCTGGGGCGCCGCCGCGACCTCGTGCACCGCCGCCTCGGAGGTGATCAGCAGGAAGCGCAGCTCGGCGCCGAGCGCGGCGAAACGCCGGTACTCCTGCGGCAGGCAATACACCTCGACGCGGGCATCGAGAGGCGCGCCGATGGCGCCCGTGTCGCGCAGCTTCTCGAGCTCGCGCGTCACATCGGTGCGCAGCTCGATGAGCGCCGCCCAGTCGATGTCGTCGACCGGCACGGCGGGCGGCGTGTGCCAGGTCACGTGGAATACCGACTCGGCGCGCTCGCCCGGCAGATGGCGCCAGACCTCCTCGGCGGTGAACGACAGGATCGGCGCGAGCCAGCGCACCATGCACTCGGCGATGTGGATCATCGCGGTCTGCGCCGAGCGGCGCGCCGGGCCTGCGGACGGCGTGGTGTAGAGCCGGTCCTTGAGCACGTCGAGGTAGAAGCCGCCGAGATCCACGCTGCAGAAGTTGTGGATCTTCTGGTAGATGAGGTGGAAGGCGTAGCGGCGGTAGGCGTCGAGGATTTCCGCCTGCAGCGTCCGCGTGCGCTCGAGCGCCCAGCGGTCGAGCACCACGAGCTCAGCCGCCGGGAGCGCATCGCGCGCCGGATCGAAGCCGTGGAGGTTGCCGAGCAGGAAGCGCAGCGTGTTGCGCATGCGGCGGTAGGAGTCCGCCATGCGCTTCAGGATCTCGTCCGACACGCTCATCTCATTGGCATAGTCGGTCGCCGAGACCCACAGCCGCAGCACGTCGGCGCCGAGGCTGTTCATGACTTTCTGCGGTGCGATCACGTTGCCGAGGGACTTCGACTGCTTGCGCCCCTTCTCATCGACCGTGAATCCGTGCGTCAGCACGCCGCGGTACGGCGGGCGGCCGTAGAGCGCCTCGGACATGAGCAGCGAGCTGTGGAACCAGCCGCGGTGCTGGTCCGAGCCCTCGAGGTACAGGTCGACCGGAGCTGCGATCTCGGGCCGCTCCGCACCGACGCACTCGAAGGACAGCCCCGAGTCGGCCCACACGTCCATGACGTCCGTGACCTTCTCGTAGTGCGCGGCTTCCGCCCCGAGGAGCTCGCGCGGCTCGAGCGCGAACCAGGCATCGATACCGCCGCGCTCGACCCGGGCCGCGCCCGCCTCGATCAGCTCCTGCGTGCGCGGGTGCAGCTCGCCCGTCTGCCGGTGAACGAACAGCGGGATCGGCACGCCCCAGGTGCGCTGGCGCGAGATGCACCAGTCCGGCCGGCTCTCGATCATGCCGGCAATGCGCGGCTCGCCCCACGCCGGGGTCCACTGGACGCCCGGAATGTCGCGCAGCGTGTGCGCGCGCAACTGCGCCTGTTCCATGCTGATGAACCACTGAGGGGTGGCGCGGAAGATGACCGGACTCTTGTGGCGCCAGCAATGCGGGTAGCTGTGCAGCACCGTCTCCTGGTGCAGCAGGCGGCCCCGCTCGGCGAGCTTGGCGATGATCACCGGGTTGGCCTCGTCCACCTTGAGCGCGCCGACCAGCGGCGTGTCGGGGAAGAAGCGCCCATCGTTGCCCACCGGATTCGTCACCGGGAGCCCGTAACGCTGCCCGGTGGCGAAGTCTTCCTGGCCGTGCCCCGGCGCGGTGTGCACCGCGCCGGTACCCGCATCGAGTGTCACGTGCTCTCCGAGCACGACCGGCACCTGCCGGTCCTCCCACGGGTGCTCGAGCTCGAGCCCCTCGAGGTCGCGGCCCGCGACCTCACCGAACACCGCGCCGGCGCTCATACCGTACCGCCTGAGGCATGCCTCGGCGAGCTCCGCCGCCATTATCAGGCGGTGCCGCTCGCCGCCCTGGTCCGCCTCGAGCAGCACGTAGCGGAATTCCGGCCGCAGCGCCACGGCCTGGTTGGCCGGCAGCGTCCACGGTGTCGTCGTCCAGATGACGACGTCGACGGGCGCGCTGCCGAGCCGCGCGAGCCCGATCGAGGCGCGGCGCGCCAGATCGGCGTTGTCGCTCACGCGAAAGGCGACGTCGATCGCCGGCGATGACTTCTCCTCGTATTCCACCTCCGCCTCGGCGAGCGCCGAGCGGCAGTCGACACACCAGTGCACCGGCTTCACACCCTTGTAGAGGTGGCCGTTCCTGATGATGCGGCCGAAGGCGCGCAGCTGCTGTGCCTCGTAACTCGGCGCCATGGTCATGTACGGACGGTCCCAGTCGCCGAGCACACCGAGCCGCTTGAAGTCGCGGCGCTGCAGCTCGAGCTGCTCGGCGGCGAAGGCGCGGCATGCGGCCCGAAAGGCCTGCGCGTCGAGCTTCTGGCCCGGGCGGCCGTGCTTCTTCTCCACCTGCAGCTCGATCGGCAGTCCGTGGCAGTCCCAGCCGGGGATGTAAGGCGAATCGAAGCCGTCGAGGGAGCGCGACTTGACGACGATGTCCTTCAGGATCTTGTTGAGCGCATGCCCGATGTGAATCGCGCCGTTCGCATAGGGAGGCCCGTCGTGCAGCACGAAGCGCGGCCGGCCGCGCGCAAGCTCGCGGAGCTTCAGGTAAGTGCCGCGCTCCTCCCAGGCGCGCACCATGGCGGGCTCGCGTTGGGCGAGGTCCGCCTTCATCGGGAACTCGGTCCGCGGCAGGTTGATGGTGTGCTTGTAATCGGCCATGGTCATCCGTTGCTGAGGATGCGGCGCGCGTCGGCCGCATCGCGGTGCATCTGCGCCGTGAGCGCCTCGAGCGTCGCGAAGCGCTGCTCGTCGCGCAGCTTCGCGGCGAACTCCACCTCGATCTCGCGCCCGTAGAGATCATCGCTGAAGTCGAACAGGTGCGCCTCGAGCAGCGCCTCCGTCCCGCCGATGGTCGGCCGGGTGCCGAGACTCGCGACCCCGGGGAGCGCGGTGCCCGCCACGCCGCGCACCTGCACCGCGAAGATGCCCGCGACCGGCGCACGGCGACGCCCGAGCGCCAGGTTCGCCGTCGGGAAGCCGAGATCCCTTCCCAGGCGCTGGCCCGCGATCACGCGGCCGCGCATCGAGTAGGGCCGGCCCAGCCAGCGCCGGGCGCGGGCGAAATCCCCGCAGGCGAGCGCGGCGCGGACTCCGCTGCTCGAGATGCGCTCGCCCGCGAGCGTAACCGCGGGCAGCACCTCGACCGCAAATCCGAGCCGCTCGCCCACCGCAGCCAGCACCGGCGCGGTCGCCTCGCCGCGGCGCGCGAAACGGAAATCATGGCCGACCACCACGACGCTCGGCCGCAGCCGCGCGACGAGCAGCTGCGCGAAGCCGTCGGCGCTGAGGTTACGCAAAGCCTCGTCAAAGCGCAGCACCCACAGGTAGTCGAGACCGGAGGCGGCGAGCAGCCGCCAGCGCTCGCGCAGCGTCGTGAGCCGCGCGGGCGGGTCCCCGGGGGCGAGGAACTCGCGGGGCATGGGCTCGAAGGTCAGCATGACGGCGGGCTGCCCGAGCTGCCGCGCGTGTTCGAGCAGCGTCGCGATGAGCGCCTGGTGCCCCAGGTGCAGCCCGTCGTAAGTGCCGATCGTCAGCGCGCTTCCGCTGTGCCGGTGCGGCAGATCAGCCTGTCCGCGAATGAGCTCCATGAACCTCTTAAGTCACTGATGGTGAAGGACTAAGTCAATCCGGGCGCTGCCCAGGCAGGCCGCGGCGTAGTTTATGTGAAGCGCGCGCGCGGGGGAGCGAGGTTTGCGTTGACAAGCCCATGTCCTGTCCGCAGACTACCGGCCCCCGGCACCCGGGGGACGTACCGATACGGAGATTGAGTGGCCAATACCAAGTCCGCCGAGAAAGCCGCCCGCCAGGCTGATAAGCACCGCGTCCGCAACGTAGCGCTCCGCTCGCGCATGCGCACTGCGGTCCGCAGGGTGAGCACGGCGATCGCCACGGGCGACAAGGTAGCGGCCCAGAACACCTACAAGGAAGCCGTCCCGGTCATCGATACGCTCGTTGGCAAGCAGATCATCCACCGGAACAAGGCCGCGCGGCACAAGAGCCGCCTGTCCGCCCGTATCCGCGCGATGCAATGAGGCTGCGATGAACGCGAACGACAAGACCCGGATTCCGACACCCGTCGTCCCGACGCCGCTCAAGTCGCGGCCCGCCGCCCGGCGACAGTTCCTGCTCGAGATGATGCGCGCCCGCGTGCCGCGCGGCCGTGCTCCTCCAAAAGCCTCATAACCGCCTCGCATAGCTCCTTCGTTCCCGCCCCCGTGGCCCCCGAGATCAGGAAGCGGGGACCGCGGTAGCGCAGGGCGCGCGCGATGTCGCTCGCGCGCCGCTCCGCCTCTTCGTCCGGCAGCAGGTCGCGCTTGTTGAGCACCAGCCAGCGGGGCTTCGCCGCCAGCTCGCGGCTGAATTTCCTGAGCTCCGTGACGATGGCGCGCGCATCGTGCACCGGGTCAGCCTCGGGGTCGAGGGGCGCAATGTCCACCAGGTGCAGCAGCAGACGCGTGCGCTGCAGGTGCTTCAGGAACCGGTGCCCGAGGCCGGCGCCCTCCGCAGCCCCCTCGATGAGTCCGGGAATGTCGGCCATCACGAAGCTGCGATGCTCGCCGACCGCGACGACGCCGAGGTTCGGGTGCAGCGTCGTGAAAGGATAGTCGGCCACCTTGGGACGCGCGGCCGAGACCGCGCGGATGAGCGTGGACTTTCCGGCATTTGGGAGCCCGAGAAGCCCCACGTCCGCGATCACTTTCATCTCGAGCTCGAGCGAGCGCTTCTCTCCCGGCAGCCCGGGCCCGAACTGGCGCGGCGAGCGGTTGGTGCTCGACTTGAAGCGCTGGTTGCCCCAGCCGCCCTTGCCGCCGCGCGCCACCAGCAGCTCCTGCCCGTCGCGCGTGAGATCCCCCAGCTGCTCGTGCGTGTCGGCATCGCGCACCACCGTACCGATCGGCACCGGTACATAGAGGTCCGCGCCGCCGCGCCCGCTGCAGTCGTTGGAGCCCCCCGGCTCACCGTGCGTCGCCTTGAAGGTGCGCTCGATGCGAAAGTCGGCGAGCGTGTTGATGCCGGATGCTGCGCGCAGATAGACGCTGCCGCCGTCACCACCGTCCCCGCCGTCCGGACCCCCGAAGGGCACGAATTTCTCGCGGCGGAAGCTCGTGCTGCCGCGTCCGCCGTTACCGGCCTGTACCCGTGCCCGGGCTTCGTCGACGAATTTCATGAGCCGAACCTGTCTAAAGGGCGTTACCAGGCAGATGCCCGCGGTCGGGCGCCTCTCACCACTCAAGTCTGCGACGTCGGGTCGCCCGTTTCGGCATCCAGCCCGAAGTCCATCCAGTCCTCACCCCACAACTCGATCGGATGCTGCGTGCGGTCGGTGCCGTTGCCACACCGCATGTCATTGGCGGGACAGAAGTGCTCGCATCCCCAGCAGATGCGCTCCGGGTGGCCCGGACGGATTGGTATCCTGGGTGTCACGAGTTTGCCCAACACGGCAGCGGCTCCAACTGGTCACTCTAGAAGAATCTTTGAGGCGCGCCGTTGTGGTTTCCACTTAGGGCCCGGCAACCACACGTCAAATGAAAACCCCGGCGCTCAGGCCGGGGTTTTGCTCGAATACCGGGCTTTCCGGGGCCGCCGCGTCAGGCCTTCTCGGGCTCGGGCAGCACGCTCACGTACAGGCGCTGCTCAGCGCCCTTCTTCTGGAACTGCACCTTACCCGTGACCTTGGCAAAGAGGGTGTGGTCGCTGCCGACACCGACGTTCGAGCCCGGACGCACCGGCGTACCGCGCTGGCGCACGAGGATGTTGCCGGCCAGCACCTGCTCGCCGCCGAAGCGCTTCACTCCCAGGCGTTTGGAGTGGGAGTCGCGCCCGTTCTTGGTACTGCCGCCTGCCTTTTTGTGTGCCATGACTTAGCCCGCCCGGATATCGGTGACCTTCACTTCGGTATAGAGCTGCCGGTGGCTCTTCTGCCGCAGATAGTGCGCGCGGCGCTTGAACTTCACGACCGACACCTTGGCGCCCTTGCCGTGCCGCACGACGGTGGCAAGCACCTTGCCGCCCTTCAACGTGGGCTTGCCCACCTTGACGTCCGCCCCCTCCCCGACCAGGAGCACCTCGCCGAACTCCACGGTGGCGCCCGGCTCCGCGTCGAGCTTCTCGACGCGCAGCACGCCGTCCTTCGTCACCCGATACTGCTTGCCGCCCGTGGCGATGACTGCGTACATAGTGGCTATAAAGAGGAATGGGCTCAAAGAAAGGCCGCGCATTCTACTGGCCGACCCCCTCGCGGTCAAACGACCATTTCCTCAAGCCTGGCGGGGACTTATCCTCCCGCGGCCCGGTTCCCGAGGTTCTCCTCTGCGGCTCAAGTTCGCTACGATGCGCCGGCCCCCTTCCAATGCCCACGACGCAGCTCAAGGATCCCCGCACCGCATGACCCTCGCAGAGATTCGCGCACTGGTGCAGGCGGACCTGCGCTCCGTGGACGAGGTCATTCGCGCGCGGTTGAAGAGTGCCGTGCCGCTCGTCGACCGCGTCGCCGAGCACATCATCGGGGGCGGCGGCAAGCGCTTGCGGCCGCTCCTCGTCGTGCTCGCGGGACGCGCCTGCGGCGCGGGCGGCGCGCGACACAACGAGGCCGCCGCCTTCATCGAGTTCATTCATACGGCGACGCTGCTGCACGATGACGTCGTGGACGGCTCCTCGCTGCGCCGCGGCCGCGATACGGCCAACGAGGTGTTCGGCAACCAGGCGAGCGTCCTGGTCGGGGACTTCGTCTACTCGCGCGCCTTCCAGATGATGGCGACGTTGGCCTCGCAGCCGGTGATGGAGATCATGGCCGAGGCGACCAACGTGATCGCCGAGGGTGAGGTGCTGCAGCTGATGAACGCGCACGATCCGGACACGACCGAGCAGCGCTATCTCGAGGTCATCTACCGCAAGACCGCGCGCCTCTTCCAGGCCGGCGCGGAGGTGGCCGCGGTGCTCGCGGACACCTCGGCCGAGCGGCGCGCAGCGCTCGCCGCCTACGGGCGGCATCTCGGCACCGCCTACCAGTTGGTCGACGATGTGCTCGACTACCGCTCGAGCCCCGCCGAGCGCGGCAAGAACCTCGGCGACGACCTCGCGGAGGGTAAGCCCACCTTGCCGCTCATCCACGCGCTGCGGCACGGGAGCGAGGCGCAGCGCGCGGCAATCCGCGAGGCGATCAGGAACGGCGGCCGCGGCCAGCTCGAGACCGTGGTCGACGCCATCGAGTCCACCGGCGGGCTGGACTATGCGGCACGTCTCGCGCGCACTGAGGCGGACGCGGCGCTCGAGCGCCTCGCCCTGCTGCCCGACTCCTCTTATAAGAACGGCCTCGCGGCGCTGGCGCGCTTCGCGGTCGAGCACACGACGTGATCAACCCAAGGGGTAGAACGATGAAGATCCTGAAGATTCCCGGTGCTCTTTCCACGGTCGCGGCGGCCCTCATGCTCGGGCTCGTCTCGCGGGCCGGCGCCGAGACGGCGCCTGAGACCGTTGTGCTCAAGGCGGCCCATATCTTCGATGCCACGGGCACCGCGCTCAGGGACGGCGGCGTGGTCGTGGTGCAGGGCGAGCGCATCCTGTCGGTCGGTGCCGCCAACATTCCCTCGGGCGCGCGCGTGATCGATCTCGGCGACGCGACGCTGCTGCCGGGCTTCATCGACGCGCACACCCACGTCACGATGCAGTTCGAGAAGAACTACTACCTCATGCGCTATCACGACCTGATGCGCTTCCCCGCCGAGCAGGTGCTGTACGGCGCCCTCTACGCCAGGCGCACTCTCGAGGCCGGGTTCACCACCATCCGCAACGTGGGCGCCCCGGACTTCGAGGACATCAGCCTGCGCAACGCGATCAACGCCGGCGTCACCGAGGGCCCGCGCATGCTCGTGTCAGCGCACGGCATCGGCTCGCCGGGCGGGCACTTCGATGAGGCCTCCTTTCCACCGGACCGCGTCCACCCCGAGGGCCCCATCCAGGGCATCTGCAGCGGGCCAGAGGAATGCCGCCAGGCGGTGCGCTACCAGATGAAGTGGGGCGCGGACATGATCAAGATCGCGGCGAGCGGCGGCGTGCTGTCGGAGTCCGACCCGGTCGATGTGCCGCAGCTGACGCTCGAGGAGATGAAGGCCATCGTCTCCGAGGCGCATGCCTGGCGGCGCAAAGTCGCCGCACACTGCCACGGCGATGCCGCGGCGCGGCTCGCGATCGAGGCGGGCGTCGATTCCATCGAGCACGGCAGCTTCCTCACCGAGGACACGCTCAAGCTCATGAAGGCGAAGGGCGTGGTTCTCGTGCCGACGCGCGTGACCGTCGAGTGGGTGCAGAAGGAGGCGGACGGCTATCCGCCGGTGATCGCCGCCAAGGCACGCGCCGCAGCGGCGGCGCACGGCAACATGTTCAAGACGGCGCTGAAGGTCGGCGTACCGATCGCGCTCGGCACCGATGCGGGCGTTTACCCGCACGGCATGAACGGCCTGGAGTTCGGCCTGTATGTGAAGCTCGGAATGAGCCCGGCGCAGGCGCTGCTCTCCGGCACGCGCGATGATGCGAAGCTCCTCGGCATCGACGCCGACGTCGGGACGCTCGAGGCAGGCAAGGTGGCGGACGTCGTGGCGGTTCCGGGCAACGTGATCGGCGATATCCGTGCGACCGAGCACCCGGTGCTGGTGATGCATCTCGGCAAGATCGTGGTGCACAGGAGCGCGACCGGAGACGAGATCCCCGAGCCGCGCCGCGCGGCCGCTACGGCGAGCGAGCCGCCGGCGAACGCCCCGGCCGCAGCCTTTGACTGAGAGGCTCGCACGGCAGCATTTGAAGGCCGGGAGCGGCTTCAGTAGACTGCGCGCCCCGCTGCCGCCGCGCGCCGCGGGAGCCCAGCTTCGGGGTGTAGCTCAGCCTGGTAGAGCACTACGTTCGGGACGTAGGAGTCGCAGGTTCAAATCCTGTCACCCCGACCATCTGTTCTAAGCTCTTGATTCTCCTAGAAGCCAGCTCAGCGTGGGGCTACTTGGGCGTGGTCGCAGGCGCCGGCTGCATCATGCGGGCGTGTCCCGGTCCTCGTCCCATTCCCATCAGGGGGCAGCTCTCGGCGCCCACCATTTGCGCGCAACTACGCCTCATCTCCGCGCGGCACTCGTCAATGCTCTTGTCCGACCGCAGGCAGGCGGCCATCTGTTCGTGCAGCGTCGCCATCTTCTCACGCACTTCCTTGGATGGGACAGCCTCTGAGGGTGAAGCCGCGGGCGGTGGAGGATCGGCGGACCAGGCGCTCGCGCTCAGCAGCGCGACGGCAATCCCCACAGCAGCGCGACCTAATGTGCCGGTTCGCATGGCATACAACTCCTGAACACGCAAATACCGCCGACGAAGCTTTCCCCCTCTGCGCCTTGAGCGCCATAGGGAGTTTCCGCCGAACGGCGCATGCAAGCCGGCTTGCATTGACCCTCCCGGCATCACTTAGTACGCTACACAAACAAATTCAGCCAGCCTGAGAGGGCGGCGCGGCCGCGCCCGCAGAACTCCGGAGGAGAATCCCATGGCAACCGTGCAACCGATCGTCGAGAACAGAAGCTCCTTCGTGCAGCGGGAATACTCCCCGGCCGCCAAACGGGCGCTCGCACGCAAGCCGGCGCTCTTCATCAACAATCAGTGGGTGTCATCGACCCACGCCGCGACGCTCGTCGTCGAGGATCCCTCGACGGGACGGGAAGTCGGCCGCATCGTCGATGCCTCCGACGCCGACGTGGACCGCGCCGTCGCGGCGGCACGCGCCGCATTCGACGACGGACGCTGGTCGAACCTGCCGCCGAAGGCGCGGGAGCGCACCATCAACAAGCTCGCCGACCTGATCGAGGCGCACGCGGCGGAGTTCGCCGAGCTCGAAGCCATCGACAACGGCAAGCCCGTGGGCTTTGCGAACATGATCGATATCCCGGGCGCGGTGGATCACCTGCGCTACATGGCGGGTTGGGCGTCGAAGCTCAGCGGCGACGTGACGGATCCGTTGGGATTGCCGCGCGGGCAGGTGTTCAGCTACGTCGTGCGCCAGCCGATCGGTGTGGCTGCACAGATCATTCCGTGGAACTTCCCGCTGCTGATGGCGACGCTGAAGATCTCACCGGCCCTGGCGGCTGGATGCACGCTGGTGCTCAAGCCCGCCGAGCAGACCTCGGTGACCGCGCTGCGCATGGCCGACTTCGTCGCCGAAGCCGGCTTCCCGCCCGGCGTGATCAACGTCATTACCGGCAACGGGCATACCGCCGGCGATCGCCTGGTGAAGCACCCGGACGTCGACAAGGTCGCGTTCACCGGCTCTACGGAAGTCGGCAAGATCATCAACCGCAACTCCACCGACACCCTCAAGCGCGTGACGCTGGAGCTCGGTGGCAAGTCCCCGGTGGTTGTGATGCCGGACGTCAACGTCGATGAAGTCGCGCCGGCTGCCGCCGGCAGTGTGTTCTTCAACGCCGGCCAGATCTGCGTCGCCGGCTCGCGCCTGTTTGCACACCGCTCGATTTTCGACCGCGTGGTCGAGGGCGTCGCCAAGGCATCGGCGTTCTGGCGGCCGCGCCCCTCGCTCGATCCGGAGGCGCACATGGGCCCGCTGGTCTCGAAGGAGCAGATGGACCGGGTCATGGGCTATATCGAGTCGGGCAAGAAGGACGGCGCCTCGGTGGTGGTCGGCGGCGATGCGGCGGCCTCCGAGGGCTACTACGTCAATCCGACCGTGATGGTCAACGTGAAGCCCACCATGAAGGCGGTGCGCGAGGAGATCTTCGGCCCCGTCGTCGTGGCGCAGCGCTTCGAGTCCCTGGATGAGGTCGCCAAGGCCGCCAACGATACGTCCTACGGTCTCGCGGCGGGCATCTGGACGAAGGACGTGTCAGCCATGCACAAGCTGGCCGCCCGGATCAACGCGGGCACGGTCTGGGGCAACTGTCACGCCGTGATCGACCCGGCGCTGCCTTTCGGCGGATTCAAGCAGTCGGGCATCGGCCGCGAGCAGGGCCGGCAGGGCATCGAGGCCTACACCGAGCTGAAGACGGTCATCATCCAGCTGTAGAACCCGGGACGGGTGCGGAGCTCGCAGACGGGCGAGCAGTGCGGCGGGCCCTGGGACCTGCGGTCCGCCCCACCGCTCGCCCTCAGCGTTACCAGCTCTTCCTCACCGTCAACGCCCACCCGAATGGTGCGCCCGGCGAGCCGGTGATCGTTCCCGACCCGGCGCCCGTCAGGTCGAACTTCCCGTAGAAGTAGTAATGGTTGAAGAGGTTCGTGGCCTCGAGCGTCGTCTGCAGATCATTCTTCGAGTTGGTCCATATGAGCCGGGCGTTGGCCACCGTGAATCCGCCCACGCGGCCGTAGAGGTCCGAGGGCGATCCCGGCGCCGCCGCGGTATTGCTGCCCGTCTGTGGACCCTGGTAGGCGGCATCGAAACGCGGAGTCAGCGTGCTGCCGTTGAAGAGGTGAGCCTCATACTGGATGCCGAAGTGCCCCTGCTGTCCGATGAATCCGATCGGAGTGCCGGACAGCAGGCCGATGATGGCAGGATCGCTCGAGCAGGCGGTCGATCCGCCGGGCGCCACGGTCTCCACCACCTCGGGGTTCACGCATTTCCAGTCCCATTTCAAATACGAGCCCGACAGGTCGATCGTCAGGCCGTTGACGGGCACCCAGGTGATCTCGCCTTCCACACCCTTGACCTTGGCATCGCCGGCGTTCTGCGGCAGCGCGCACGGCCCCGGACCGCCGAACTGCGGGCAGCTGAGGAGCACGATCTGCGCATCGGTGAAGTCGTTGTAGAAGATGGCCGCGTTGAAGCGCAGCCGCCGATCGAACAGGTCGGTCTTGAGGCCGAGCTCGTAGGAAGTGACCTTCTCCGGTCCGAAGGGCTGCGCCTGCTGGGCGTTGAACGGCCGCGGGCCCACGCCGCCCGCCTTGTAGCCGGTGCCCACGGAGAAGTAGGTCATCACCGCCGGGTTGAAGCGATAGTCGGCGCTGAAGTGCCAGTCGGTCCGGCTGCCCTCGAAGGTGGACGTGCGACCCGTGAGCGCAACGCCGTTCGGACCGTTGTAGCCGGCGCCGTTGGCAGCGCCCACCGGATCCACGAACGGGTTGATCGTGACGCCGTCGAGGTTGTATCGGTAGTAGGTGTAGCTCTTGTTGTCCTTGGTGTATCGCAGGCCGCCCGTCAGGGAAAACGCGTCGGTGAGGTCCCAGATGAGCGTGCCAAAGCCCGCCTTCGAGCTGGTACTCACCGGATCATTGCCGAGGAACTGCAGCGGGAAGATGGGACAGCTGGGGGTCGCCAATCCACCGATCGCGGCGCACACGGCTGCGGGCGCCCCTATGGCGACGTAGCGGATGTCCTGCAGCGTGTAGTAGGTGGTCTTCTCGTCTGAATAGTAGGCGCCAAGGGTGCCGCGGACGTTCTTGGCGAAGTCCACGTTCAGCCGCAGCTCCTCGCTCCAGAACCAGTGATCGAGGATGTTGTTGCCGAACTGGGTCTGTGCCGGCGACAGGTCGCCGTCGATGCTGAACGAGTTGGTCCAGTTGTGATAGCCGGTGATCGAGGTCAGCTTCACGGCATCCGAGAAGCCGAAATTGAGGTTGAGCGCGAAGTCGTAGGCATCGAAAATGTTGAGCTGCTGGCCGGACGTGGCGGCCATCGGCAGCCCATTCAGCGGCGGAATCAGACCCGCGACGAAGTTGCCGGCGGCATTGCCGAGCGTCGTGTAGTTGCACCACTTGCCGCAGATGAAGCGCGAGTCGAGCGGCAGCCCGTTCGGTGTGTTGGTGTTGGGATTGTCGTTATTGCCGTACAGCAGCACCTCCGCGCCGTTGTTGTGAGCATCGTGGATGTAGTCGGCGCTCAGCAGGCCCTCGAAACTCTCGGACGGCACGAAGCGCAGAGCGGCGCGCAGCGCCCGATAGCCGACATCACCGAGTGAATACTGGCCGCACTTGGCGCCGCCGCTCGAGGCCGGCGGGCTCCCCGCTGTGGGATGCTCGCAGTCGTAATTGTAGACGTCGACGTAGCCGTCCTGATTGGTAAAGGTGCCGGAGATGCGGGCGAACAGCACATCGGTCAGCTTGAAGTCCGCCGCCCCGCGCAGCTCGAGCAGATTGCGGGTGCCGTACCCGGCCATCAGGTAGCCGTCGCCATCGCCCGTGGGCTTCTTGGTCACGAAGCGGATCGCGCCGCCTTCGGAGTTGCGACCCTCGAGCGTGCCCTGCGGTCCGCGCAGGACCTCCACGCGCTCGACGTCCATCAGGTCGAAATTTGCCCCGGTCAGGCGTGGATAGTAGACATCGTCGATGTAGAGGCCCACGCCCGGCTCGAAGGCGGGGTCGAAGTCCGCCTGGCCAAAGCCGCGGATGAAGGCGGTTACCGATTCGCCGAAGGCGGCGGACTGCTGGCGGAAAGCCACGCTCGGCGCGTTCGTGAGGATGTCCGCCAGTTTCGTCGCGCCCTGCTGCTCGATCATGTCGGCAGTGATCGCGGTGATTGCGATCGGCGTGTCCTGCAGTTTCTCCGTGCGGTACTGCGCGGTCACGACGACCTCCTGCAGTGGTCCGCCCGATTCCGTCGCGGGTGCGGCATCTGCCGCCACAACGACTCCGCTGACCAGGACCCCAAGCGCCGAGAAGGCGCATAGCACACACGACCGTAAGCTGGAAATCCGGCGCCGAGTAGCCTCCATCTCACGTCCCCCTCTGTTAATCGATCACCAACGACGCGGTACTGGCCTGCCCTTATTTTTTTGTAAGTAGAACAAACAACTTGATCGTTTGCAAGACATACTATCTGGGAGTCGTGGCTTGCGCACAACGGCTTGCAGCTGCAAAGCCCCAGGGATCGGGCGAGCTGCCTGCAGCGCCGCAGCCGCCCTCGCGGGGAGCCTGCGGTCAGGCGTTCATCGTCTTCGAGGCCAGGACCGCCCCGAAGCGCGGATGCGCAAAGTGCATCGGCACATCCTGGCGGTGTGGCCAGGTGCGGCGCACCTGGTCACTGGGCAGCAGCACGTCCGGGCCCAGCGGATTCGCCGGGTAGGTCTGCGTTGCAGGCTGCAGGTGCGCAACCGTCCTCGACCAGCCCTTCTCGTATTCCGCCTGCCACTGCATCATGTAGTCGAGACGCTTGATCTTCCAGACGTCGCGCTCACGGACATAGTCGTTCTCGTACAGGCCCGCCTCGAAGAACTGCAGGGGCAGGCCCTGCGGCTTGTACGGGCGGGTCTCGTGGCAACCACCCAGGAGCAATCCGCGAAAGCGGCCTTTCGCGCTGCGCCGGTCCGGCGCCACGGTGATGATGTCCTGCATCTGGAAATGATCGAGCAGAAAGCCGTCGACCGGTCCGTTCACTCCCTGCGTGAAGTAGCTCTGAAACCAGGTGCCGTAAAGACGGCGGACGCCCGCATGCCCGTGGTATTCGCCGGAGAGGAACACGACCACGCCGTCCTCGGCGAACAGCCCTACGATATCCTCTGCGCGATTGAAGTCGCAGTAGTAACCATACGCCCAGTGCAGGCGGCGGATAGCGTTGATGTCCTCGAGCTCGTCGACACGCTGTTCCAGAGCCGCGAGGCGTGCTTGCAGGTCGGACATGGGTCATCTCCGCGTGTTGGTTTGCGCCGAACGCTAACAAATGTTACCTAGCGAGGCGAGAGGCAGGACGAGCATGGACTTCAAAGGCAAGACGGCGCTCATCACCGGCGGCGTATCCGGCATCGGCTTCGGCATCGCACGTGCGTTCGCGGCCGCTGATATCGATCTCGTGCTGACCTACCGCAATGCCGCCTACCGGGAGCAGGCCGAAGACTGGTTCAGGCAGCAGCGCCGCCCGCTGCCGCGCTTCGCCGCCCTCGACGTCACCGACCGCGAGCGCTGGCGCGAGCTGGCCGAAGAGATCGGCCCCGTGCAGATCCTGGTCAATAACGCCGGCGTCAGCGTGTTCGGCCCCACCGATGCGGCGAGCTTCGCCGACTACGACTGGATCATGGGCGTGAACTTCGGCGGGGTTGTGAACGCCCTGGTGACCTTCATTCCCCGCATCAAGTCCGCAGGTCCGGGAGGACACATCGTGAACGTGGCCTCGATGGCCGCGTATCTGCCGGGGCCGCAAGCCGGCATTTACACCGCCAGCAAGTATGCCGTGCGCGGCCTGACCGAGTGCCTGCGCTTCAATATGGCGCCATACGGAATCGGCGTGTCCCTGATGTGTCCGGGCCTGACCCGGACCAACGCGTGGGATTCCGCTCTCAGGCGCCCGGCCCGCTTCGCGGCGTCGGGCTTTGCGCCGCCGGAGCGTGCCGAGCTCGCGCGCTTCGGCGAGGCCTTCGAGGCCGGCATGGATCCGCTGGAGGTGGGGCAAAAGACCCTGGCCGGCATGCGGGAGAATCGGGCGGTGATCCTCACCCACCCGGAATTCGCCCAGGACTTCGACGAGATTCACCAGGCGTGCCGCGCCGCCCTGCCCCGGGAGCCGGTACCGGAGGGGCGGCTGCGCATCGAGCGCCTGCGGCGCGCGGCGCTGCGGGCGGCGGCGGCGGGCAAGCACGTCGACCTCGACGACCTGACCTGAGCCGACCGCGGCGGCATGCGAGCGCCGCCCGGCTGTCGGCCACCGAGCCCAGGTCGGAGCGCACGGCTCAGAACATCCCGTTGGTATTGGCGGATTTCTCCGGCACGGGCTGCGCGACGTCCCAGTGCTCGGCGATCTTGCAGTGCTCGACGCGCAGGATGTCGACGACCGCAAGTCCGCGATCATCGGCGGTGAACTTCGCGTGCGAGTGCACGGCCACGAGATTGCCGTCGGCGATGATCCGCTTGATCGAATAGCTCGCGTCCGGATGGGACTGGAAGAAGGGCTCGAGGAAGCCGATGGCCGCGTCGCGACCGGTCTGCGCCAGCGGGTTGTGCTGAATGTAGCCCGGCTCCACCCAGGTCTCGAACGCCTCGCGCACCTGCTTGTCGAGGTAGAACTTGGTCATGAAGCGGGTAACCACCTCCTTCGGCGTCAGGCGGCACTGGTCCGCCTGGGCCAGCGGCGCCGTCGAGGCGAGCGTCATGGAGAGCAGGACGATGGTGGCACGCATGCGGGTTTCCTCCGGCGATTGGCGGTGTATCAGTGGAGTCGGGCCGCGGCGATGTCGGCCCCTGCGCGCAGCGCGCGCAATTTCTTCCAGGTGACCGCGGGATCGATCTTGCCGTAGCCGGCAAAAGTACCGAAGCCGCAGTCGGTGCTGGCAATCACGCGCTCGGCGCCGACGATGGCGGCAAAGCGCTCGAGTCGTTGCGCCACGAGCTCGGGATGCTCGACGCAGTTCGAACGGGTGTCGATCAGGCCCGGCGCGAGCACCTTGTCCTCGGGAATCTTCGCGTCCGCCCAAACCGTCCACTCGTGCTCGTGGCGCGCGTTCGCCGCCTCGAACAGGATCGTGGCCGGGCGAGCGCGCAGGATGATGCCGATGACGCGCTCGAGCGGGATGTCGCAGTCGTGGGGCCCCTCGTAATTGCCCCAGCACACGTGCATGCGCAGTCTCTCAGGCGGGATGTCCGCGGTCGCCGCGTTCAGCGCCTCGACATTCGCCGCGGCGATCTTGAGGAACTGCTCTTCGCTGAGGTCCTGGTAGCCGGTGTGGCGCGCCATCGCCAGGTCCGGGCAGTCGAGCTGCAGCTGCACGCCGCTGGCGGCGATCGCCGCATACTCCGGCCGCATGGCGCTCACGAGATCCGCCAGATACGCCTCGTGGCTCGGATAGTAGGCGTTGGGCTGGAAGGCGGTGATCAGGCCCGGCGAGGCCGCATTCAGGAAACCGCGGACGCTGCGGTCCGCGAGCGCGCGGGAGAACCTGCGGATGTCCTCGTGACAGGGATCGAGATTCCTCAAGCGCACCGGCCCCACACAGCTCGCGCGCACGAATTCCTGCTCGCCCATGATGAGGGCGAGCTTGCGGCGCAGCTCGGGGAGTGGCGCCAGATCGAGGGCCGGCTTGCGCGCGACGTGGCCGCCGAAGCCCGACAGCCGCTCCCTGATGTAGGTGGAATATCCGACCTTGCCGAGCTCGCCATCGCTCACGACCGAGACGCCGGCGGCCAGCTGCTTGGCCACGGCATCCTCGACCGCTCCCTGCACGAGCCGCTCGAACGCGGCGGCGTCGTAGGGCTCGCCGTGATCGCGGGCGAGCAGCAGCGGCACCAGCTCGTTGCCGCGCGGCAGGCTGCCGACGTGCGTTGTTAGGATCTCCCGCATCAGGGCTATTGCCTTTTGTGCGCGTTACATACAAATATGTCCCAAGAGCGGCGCGACTTCCAGCCGAACCTGGGGAAACAACACATGAGCGACATTGCCGCACTCACGGCCCGTATCGAGAAGCTCGAGCATGAGCTCGGGATCCAGCAGGACATCCACCAGATCCGCCGCCTGCAGTACACCTACGGCTATTTCATCGACAAATCGCAGTACAACGAGGTCGTCGACCTCTTCTCCGAGGCCGGCGAGGTGTGGTTTCTCGGCGGCATCTTCCGCGGCAAGGCCGGCGTGCGCCGCCTGTACGTCGAGCGCTTCCAGACCAGCTTCACCGAGGGCCACAACGGTCCGCGCTACGGCTGGCTGCTCGATCACCCGCAGATGCAGATGGTCATCGACGTCGCGGCAGATCGCCGCAGCGGAAAGGCCCGCGGCCGCTCGATGATGCAGGCGGGGCTGCACCACACCGCCAAGGGCGAGCCGCGCGCCTGGTGGGAGGGCGGCATTTACGAGAATGACTACGTGCGCGAGGGCGGTGTGTGGAAGATCAAGGCGCTGCGCTATTTCCCCTTCTGGCACGGCAGCTTCGCCGAGGGGTGGCAGAAGACGCCGATCGATTTCGTCCCGATGTACACCACTTGCTACCCGCAGAACCCCCTGGGGCCCGACGAGCTCATGAACCCGCAGCCGCGGCTCTGGCCCGCGACCGACACCGTCCCCTTCCACTACCCGCATCCGGTGACCGGAAAGCCGATCGTGCTGGATAACAGCCGGGCGCGCGAAGGGTTCAAGGATGGATGAGGCGGCGGCGTGGCTGGCGCGGGCGGCCATCGCGGAGCTCATCACGCGCTACGCGGCACTCAACGACGCCGGCGACTGGGATGCGCTCGCCGCACTCTACACCGAGGACGGTCGCATGAGCCGTCCGACCGCTCCGGATGAGTTCATCGATGGACGCAGTGCCATCCTCGCGGCCTTCAGGTCGCGCCCGCGGCGCGTCTCGCGGCACATCGTGGCCAATGTGCTCGTCACGCTCGAAGGCGAGGCCCGTGCCCGCGCCACGAGTCAGATCCTGCTGTTCACGGGCCGGACCGCGGATGATGGCGGCCCGCCGCTGCTGTCCTCCGCTGCGCCCCTGGTCGGCAGCTATGAAGACACACTGGCGAAGACCGAGGCGGGCTGGCGCTTCGCCGAGCGGCGTGGGAGGCTCGACTTCCGGGCCTGAGGATGCGGCGCATGAGTCACGCGAGCGCAGAACTGCAGTCGATGATCGACTACCTGGTGCCGACCTCGCGCATCAACCGCCGCTTCTGGGCCCCGGGGCGGGAGCTCAACACCGGTGTCTATGCCCCCTATCCCGTCACCATCCGCAACGCGCGGCTCGCCGGCAGTTTCACGCTCGATGAGCACGGCTTCTGCCTCTCGCAACATCACAGCGCGATCAGCGACTGGGAGAACCACTACGCCGCCGACTCGGCCTATGCCGGCGAGGTCGCCGAGGTCGTGAAGGGTTTGACCGGGGCGGACGTGGTGATACTGCTCGGTGGCATGCTGCGCAGCTCCGCCGCCACCAGCCCGACCGTCCAGCCACCGGCTGCGGAGGCGCACGTCGACTTTACGCAGCGCTGCGCGGAGCGCCGCGCCGCCGCGCTCTACGCCCGCGCGCACCCCGCAGGCTTAGGTTTCCGGCGCTTCATCGGCTTCAGCCTGTGGCGCGCGCTGTCGGCGCCGCCGCAGGACATGCCGCTGGCGCTGTGCGAGGGCCGCTCGGTGCGTGATGACGAAGGCACGCACAACACCAAGGTCGATGTGGCCGAGATCCCCGCGGGCGAGGCGCTCTACGCGCCGATCCCGGGCGAAGAGGACATGCTCGCCGCGACCATCTTCCACTACTCGCCCGCACACCGCTGGTGGTACTTCCCGGACATGCAGCCCGGGGAGGTGATCCTCATCAAGCTCTACGACTCGGATCACTCGAAGGCCTGGCGTTGTCCGCATACCGCCTTCCGCGACACCACCCGCCCGGATGCCCGCCCGCGCCGCTCGATGGAGTTCCGGGGAATGGCCTACTTCTCGAATCGCTGACGCGCGGTCAGCTCGCAGCGGCGAGCTCGGCTGCACTCACCCACCAGCCGTGCACCTGCGGCCGCAGCCGGTGCGCAATGGGTACCCGGGCGACGGGGCCCGCAGCCACATTGCCAGCATCGAGGATCCAGAGCGCGTGGGCGAAGTCGGACTCGCCCGTCTGCCGGTCCACGATCGTGAGAAGCCACCCCTCGTTTCCGGCTTGCGAAGACGGCACGTGCGCCGGCTCGCTGAAGCAATGTCCGGGAGGCAGCGCGAGCGCCTGCGGCGGCTTGCCGGTGAAGTCGAGCCGCAGCAGTGTATTGAACATGACGCCCACCGGTCCGCCCGCCACGGGCGGCCCCTGCATGTCGGGATTCATGGTGAGCATCCAGCCGTGGCCGTAGGGACGGCCCTGGCTCGCAGCCGGAATCACCGGCAGATCCCCGGGCGGACCGATCGTGGTCTCGGTGACGCGCTCACTGCCATCGCGCAGGTCGATGGTCCAGCGTGCGAGGCGAGCGCCGGTGTCCCCCGGCGCCACGTTGAGACCCGAAGCGCGCTGAATGAAAGGGAAGGCGTTCACGTTCGAGAGGCACTGATCGAGGTGGACGCGGCCGCTCGCGTCCTCGAACGCGTTCATCATGTGATAGCAGGACACGCCCTTCGGTCCCCTGAACCAGCGCAGCTCGGCGACCGAGCCGTAGCGCGGCATCACGCCGAGCCAGCTGTCGCGCTTGAGCTCGTGCACCCAGTGGTCGCCCCCGGCCTCGAGGCGCGCGAGCTCGCAGGTCGTCGGATAGATCGGGAACAGCGCGTAATGCTCGGTGACGGCGAAGTCGTGCATCATCGCGCAGTAAGGTGCGTCGAACCATTGCTCGCGAGTCAGCTTGCCGCGCGCGTCCGCGATGCAGTAGGCGACCTTGGTCGAGGCCAGCCCGTCGGCCTCGTAGCCGAAGAAGAACATCTCGCGCGACTGCGGATCGATGCGGACATGCGCCGTCACGGTCGCGCTCTTCAGGCGTCCGCCGAAGTCATACCGGCCGAGCGTGGCGAGCGTATGCGGGTCGACGCGATACGGGCGGCCGTCCTCCTTGCTCATGAGCAGACGCCCGGCGTGCCATACCGGTGTCGTGTTGGCGACCGTGCGGTCGAGGCCGGCGGCTTCCGGCCTGTCGGTGAACGGGTTGCGGTACTTGCCGAACAGCGCCCGGCCGGCGGCGACTTCGGCCTCGTGCCGCTGCGTCTGCACGTAGCGGATGGCGAAGCTGACTTTGTCGGGCGAAAAGCGCAGCGCCGACACCATGCCATCGCCCGAGAGCACGGCGGCGCCGTCTTCGATGTAGGGCGGGAAGGCGGGATCGGGAATGGCGCGGAAGAACGTGCCGGCGACCTCCGCGGGGATACGGCCCTCGACCGGAAGCGAGGCGAGCTCGCACTCCGTGCCGATCGGCGTGTTCAGGCCGGTGAACTCCGGCGTCTTCGGAAAGCTGTGCACGGCGTCTCCCATCACTTTGACTTCGGTTCAGGCGAACCACAGCGCGAGCGCGCGCATCTCGACGCTCACGCGCGGCGGGGCGTGCGCGGGGCACGCGGCATGGTCGAAGGCCACGTGCGGCACGCAGTGCGAGCGGCTGCGGTCGCTGTCGTGGGTCTTGAAGACGAGCGCCTCGTCGCGGTGCATGTCGGGAAACCAGTGCCAGCGATGCGCGGCAGCGTGCGCCAGCAGCAGGCCCTCGAAGGACCATTCCGGCTTGCCGGGCGAATCGAAGACCGCATCGGCCCCGATGAGATCGGCGGCCGCGACACTGCGCGCATCACACACCGCCAGCGGCACGTCCTGCGGCGGCGGGGAGAGCGCGCGCCAGACGTTGTAGTGCACGAAGCGCGCGAGCGGACGGCCGGCCGGTGCGGCACCCGCGGCGAACGCCGCGGCCGTGGCGTCGCTCACGTCGACGTGCGCAAAGCGCGCCGGGCGCGAATTGTCGAGGACGCCCGACTGTGGCGCGCGCTCGCTGAAGCGCAGAATGCCGGGGCTGTTGACCATCACCAGATCGGCGCCCGACAGCTGCTGCACCAGCGCGACGATCTCCGGGCGATGGACGGCCTCGACCGCCGCGCGGTCGGCGAAATCGGCTACCGCGCTGCGATGCGCGATGAGCGTGAAACCGGCACCGTCCAGGGTCGGCGCGCGGGGGCGCGCATCCGCGACGTCCATCTCGATGAGCGTGATGTCGAGGACATCGCGACTGTGATCGTTGGCGTAATAGCGCGGCCGGGGAAGCGAACGCCCCGCATAGGCAATCAGCGCGCGCGTGTCCATGGCTGTGGCTCAGCGGCCTGAGCCGTGCGCGGCGGCGGCCTGAGGCTCGCCCTGCCACAGCGCCATCAGCACCGGCAGCACCATCGGCCGCAGCTTCCCGGACACGCGCCCGAGGAGCTCCGCCTCATGAGCGGCCACCACGCGGCGCGCCCGCTCGAGCAGCATGCGCCCGCGGCCGGTCAGCTCCAGCGCCTGCGAGCGTCCATCGACCTGACGCCGCCGGATCACGCCCAGCCCCTCCAGCCGGGCGACGAACGGCACCATGTTGGCGCGCTGGATATCGAGGATCCGGCCCGCCTGGCTCTGGGTGAGGCCGGGACGGGCTTCGACCAGCATGAGCAGGGCCACCCCCGCGTGCCGCAGGCCGAGCGGCGCGAGCCGCTCGTTGAGCCCGGCGAGTGCGCTGGATGCAGCGCGCTGCAGGAGGTAACCGCAAAGGCTGATCAGAGGATCTTGCATGGACTGCGCGGCGCGGTTGTCGGCCCCGCTGGCTGGGGATTATACTGCTATACACTATAGCAATAGTAGTGACAGGGCATGAGCGCACGAGCTGAAGCCGATACGGTGGCCGTCGAGGTCCGGGAAGGCATCGCCTGGGTGAGGTTCAATCGCCCGGAGAAGCGCAACGCCATGAGCCCGAGGCTCAACCGGCAGATGCTGCGCGTCATCACCGAGCTCGAGTTCCGCGACGAGGTGGGTGTGCTGGTGCTCGCCGGCGAGGGCGCGGCCTGGTCGGCCGGCATGGACCTCAAGGAGTACTTCCGCGAGACCGAGGCGCAGGGACTCGAGGGCGTGCGCCATTCGCAGCGCGAGGCCTACGCCTGGTGGGAACGGCTGCGCTGGTACCAGAAGGTCACCATCGCGATGGTCAACGGCTGGTGCTTCGGCGGCGCCTACGGCCCGCTGTTTGCCTGCGATCTCGCCTTCTGCTCCGAGGAGGCGCAGTTCGGCCTGTCGGAGATCAACTGGGGCATTCTGCCCGGCGGGGGCGCCACCAAGGTGGCGGTCGAGCTCATGCCGATGCGCACGGCGATGTATCACGCCCTGCTCGGTGAGACGCTCAGCGGCCGGCAAGCCCAGGCCGCCGGCCTCGTCAACGAGGCGGTCCCGGCGGATCGGCTCGCGGCGCGCGTGACCGAGGTGGCGCAGCAGCTGCTCAAGAAGAACTGGGAGACGCTCAAGGCGACCAAGGACGCGGTGCGGCGCGTACGCGAGATGACCTACGACAACGCCCAGGACTACCTGATCCGCGCCCAGGAGGCGCTCAACTGGCACGACAAGTCGGACGGCCGCCACCGCGGCATGAAGCAGTTTCTCGACGACAAGACCTACAAGCCGGGCCTCACCCAGTACGACAAGAAGAAATGACGCCGCCGGCGCTCAGTCGCCGTCGCGGACCCGCAGCGCCAGCAGCGCCACCGCCGCGAGCAGCGAGCCGCTCGCCATGACCAGCGCGACGGGCTTGAGGGCCAGGCCTGCGTTGAAGAGATAGCCGGCAATGATCGGCGCGAGCAGCGCGCCGCCGCGCCCCACGCCGATCGCAAAGCCGGTGCCGGTGGCGCGCAGGTAGGTCGGAAAGACCTGCGCGAACAGCAGGTAGAAGCCTGCGATTGCGGCGTTGGTGAACAGGCCGGTGATGGCGAGCGTGATCTTGAGGGCGTCGAGATCCGGCGCACCACGCCCGAACCAGCCGATCATCAGTCCTCCGGCGAGCAGCGTGCCGACCGTCAAGGGCCTCACCCCGATGCGCGTCGCGATGAGCCCGAAGAGCGCACCACCGGTGGCGCCGCCCAAGCTCACCCAGGTAAGCACCCCGGCCGCCGCCTGCGGCGCGAAGCCCATGTCGACCACGATCTTCGGCACCCACTTGACGATGAAGTAGAAGCTGGTGATGTGGGCAAAGTACGCGAAGGTCACCAGCACGGTGGTTGCGAGCAGCGCCGGCCTGAAGATGTCGGCGAGCGAACGCCGCTCGCCCTCTGGATGCGGCGCACTCAGAGCGCTCGCCGCAGCGTGACCGAAGCGCGCCAGAATGCGATTGATCTGCTCGAGCGCCCCCGCGGCCCGGCGTCGATCGAGAAAGGCGACCGACTCGGGGAGCAGCCACCACACCAGCGGCAGGAACGCGGCGCTCGCCCAGGCACCGAAGACGAATACCGTGCGCCAGCCGGCCTCGGCAAGCAATTTCTGCACGACGAGCCCGCCGAAGACTCCGCCGAGCGGATAGCCGATCACCATCAGTGCCATGGCGAAGCTGCGCCAGCGTCGATTGGACAGCTCGGCCGCGGCGGCGTTGATCGCCGCCAGCGTCCCGCCGATCCCCAGCCCCGTGAGCAGCCGCCAGGGCAGGAGATCCGCGACCCCGTGCGCATGAGCCGCGCCGAACATGCCGACGGTCATGGCGACGAGGCACCCCAGTATGGTGGGCCGCCGCCCCACCTTGTCCGCCACGCCGCCGAGCAGCAGCGAGCCCACGGCCATGCCGAGCAGCTCCATGGAGAGCACCCAGCCGAGCGTGGCCTTGTCGATACCCCAGTCCCGAGCGATGCCGGGGGAGGCGAAGCTGATCGACAGCACGTCGAAGCCATCGAGGGCGTTCAGCCCCACGGTGACCAGCACCGCCAGCCACTGCGCGCTCCCCATGATGCCATCGTCGATGATGGATTTCGGGTCCCGGCCCGTCATGATTCCCCCTGTGTGCGCTGCGCCCGCAGCTGTTATTGGTGAATGCGGCTGAGCAGCTCGATCAGCTTGGCCACTTCTTTCTCGTTGAAGCGCGACTTGAGCCAGTGCTCGTGCTGCTGGATGGCACGCTTGGCGGAGGCGAGCACGCCGCGCCCCCGATCGGTGAGGTTCAGAGCCTGCTTGCGCCCGTCACTGCGGGACTTGCGGCGCACCAGGTAGCCCTTCGCCTCGAGGCGGTTGACGATCGCCATGGTCGTGGCGCGGTCCATGCGCATGCGCTGCGCGAGACCGGTCTGGGCGATGTCCGGGTGATCGTCGATCAGCCACAGCGCCGAGACCTGCTTCTGCGTGAGGTCGAGGTCGGCGAAGGTCTCGGCGAAGTGCCGGTAGACCGCGCCGTGCGCCAGGCGGATGTGAAAGCCGACGATATTGCGGATCTCGCCAATGTCCTCATCACCCGCAACGTGCGGCGTGGTGATGGCGACTGTCTCTCGAGGAAGTTTCGGCATCGGCCTACCCTACGGCTGATTGTCAGTATAACTTACAACCAGCGCCGACCAGGGGACCAGCCATGAGCCACTTTCCCGATACTCCCGCCTTTACCGGCTTCAACACACCGTCGCGCATCGAAGCGGATATTCTCGATCTGGCGCACCAGGGCACCATTCCCCGGGAGCTCGATGGCGCGTTCTTCCGGGTGCAGCCCGATCCGCAGTTTCCGCCGCGCCTCGGCGATGACATCAGCTTCAACGGCGATGGCATGATCAGCCGCTTCCACATCCACCACGGACGCTGCGATTTCCGCCAGCGCTGGGCGCGGACCGACAAGTGGCGGCTGGAGCATGCGGCGGGCCGGGCGCTGTTCGGTGCCTATCGCAACCCGCTCACCGATGACGACTCCGTCAAGGGCCGGATCCGCGGCACCGCCAACACCAACGCCTGGATTCATGGCGGCAAGCTGTACGCCTTGAAGGAGGATTCGCCGGCGCTGGTGATGAATCCAGCGACCCTGGAAACCGCAGGCTATACCTCCTTCAACGGCAGGATGACGGGCCAGACCTTCACCGCGCATCCGAAGGTCGACCCGCGCACCGGCAACATGATCGCCTTCGGCTATGCCGCCTCGGGCCTGTGCAGCGATGACTGCGTCTTCTATGAGGTCACCCCGGCCGGCGAGCTGATCCGCGAGCTGTGGTTCAAGGCGCCCTACTACTGCATGATGCACGACTTCGCCATCACCGCGGACTACGCACTGTTCCACATCGTGCCGTCCATCGGCAGCTGGGAGCGGCTGCGCAAGGGCCTGCCGCACTTCGGCTTCGACACGCAGTTGCCGGTATATCTCGGAGTGCTGCCGCGCGCGGTAAGCGCCACCGCGCGTGATATCCGCTGGTTCAAGCGCGACAACTGCTTCGCCAGCCACGTGCTGAACGCCTTCCAGGACGGCACGCGCATCCATTTCGACACGCCGGAAGCCAGGAACAACATGTTTCCGTTCTTCCCCGATACGCGCGGCGCGCCGTTCAAGCACGAGGAGGCGCTCAGCTTCCTGACGCGCTGGACCGTGGATCTGAGCGCGGCGACGCCCGAGTTCGCGCGCATCGAGCGCCTCACCGACACCGCGGCCGAGTTCCCCCGAATCGACGACCGCTTCGCCGGCCTGCCCTACCGTCACGGCTGGCTGCTCGAGATGGATCTGCGCCGCCCGGTGGAGCTGCGCGGCGGCAGCGCCGGCGGCTTGCTGATGAACTGCCTGTTCCACAAGGATCTCGCGACCGGGACGGAGCAGCACTGGTGGTGTGGACCGGTGTCGAGCCTGCAGGAACCGTGTTTCATTCCCCGGCACAAGAAAGCGGCCGAGGGCGATGGCTGGATCGTGCAGATCTGCAACCGCCTGGACGAGCACCGCAGCGATCTGCTGCTGTTCGAGGCGCTCGAGATCGCCGCGGGGCCGATCGCGACCATCCACATTCCAATCCGCCTGCGCTTCGGCCTGCACGGCAACTGGGCCGAGGCGGCGAACATCGGGCTGGCCGCCTGAAGTTGACCCGAGGTCAGGCCCCCGGGACCATCTCAGCTGCGAGGTGCGGCCGGCGCTGCGGCGAAGATCTCTCCGGCGCTGCGCGCGCGCTCGATGAGCCCAGCCTCGTCGCGCCTCACGCGCAAGGCGAGCGCGACCAACATGACGACGATGGCCGGGGCTACCCAGTTGATGGAGAGGATGGCGGCGGCGAGATTGCCGCCGTTGGCATCGGCGATCATGCCGACCACGAATGGACCGATGCCGATGCCGAACAGCGTGTAGACGATGAGGTAGAGGCTGGCCGTGATGCCGCGCATGCGCGGCATCACCTGCTCGAACATGATCGCGTAAAGCGGCGGGTACCAGGCCGTGAGGACGAGGCTGTAAAGCACAAAGCGGGCGTAGAACGACCCCGGATCCGGGGCGTGGTAGACCCAGATGGCGATGGGCGGCGAGAGCCCGAGCGCGAAGAGCGTGACGTAAGCGCGGCCCGCGCCCGGGAAACGCGCGTTGATGCGGTCGGAAAGCGGTCCGGCGATCATCGGGCCGATGATGCCGAGCGCCGCGGCCAGGAGGCCGAACTGCAGGCCCGTGGCCGCAGGCGACAGGCCGTAGTGCTTCATGAGGAACGAGGGCGTGAAGCCCATCGTGCCGTAGTTGATCATCATCTGCAGCGCCGCGATGCCGAGGCACAGCAACAGCGCCGGCGAGCGCGTGAGACACACGAACGTCGGACGGTCGGCGAGACGCAGCCGCTGCAGCAGATTGACCACGACGAGTGCGCCGAAGCCCACCACGGCCCACTGCAGCGCGTGCGGGCTCACGGCCAGCGAGCCGAAGTGCAGCGGCGGCCGTGGCGAAAGGGCGGACGTAACCCACGCCAACGCCACCGCCAGCGCGACGATGACGACCGTCGCCACGAGGTTCACGGTCCAGTAGCGTGCAGCGGCGCGCCGGGCGGCGAGCGCCAGCCAGTTAGCGCCGGGTGTCACCGCGCCGAGCAGCGCGAGGCTGGCACGAAAGGGTTGCGGGTCCGGCGGCGAGGCGATGCCGTCGAGCCGTCCGCGCTGCGGCTCGGGCATGCGGTAGAGGAGCGCGGCGAGGATGAATCCCGGGAGCGCCGCGACCAGGAAGGCGAATTGCCAGCCTTTGAGGCCGAGCGGTGCCGCCCCGGCCGGATGCAGATGGTCCCACCAGTCGGCGGCCACGCCGCCGAGCGCGGAGGAACCGCCGAGGCCGAGCGCGATTGCCGCCGCGATCACCGCCATGGCAAAGCCGCGGCGCGGCCGCGCGTAATGGTCCATCACCAGCGAGAACCCGGCCGGTTGCGCCGCGCCCTCGCCGATGCCGACGCCGAGGCGCGACACGGCGAGGAGCGCGAAGCCCTGCGCCGCCGCGGCCAGCCCGGTGGCGAGCGACCAGAACGCGAGCGTGATCCCGAGCAGCCGCGTTCTCACCCAGCCGTCGGCCAGGCGACCGAGCGGCAGCGAGAAAAGCGCGTAGAAGAGCGCGAACACCGTCCCGTACAGCAGGCCCATCTCGGCATCGCCGATGCCGATGTCGTGCTTGATGCGCGGGGCGAGGATGGCCAGGATGTTGCGATCGAGCAGGCTCATCGTGTTGGTCAGCGCGACGAGCGCCAGCGCGTAGCCGGCCGTCTGGGTGAGGCGCGCGTCGCTCACAACCGGAACCAGCGCTCCGCGTTAGTCTGCATCAGCTTCTTCTTGGTGGGGAGCGGAACGTCCAGGTTGTCGTGCGTGCGCACCTCGTCGGCGACGAACTGGTACGGATAGTCCATGGCGTACATGACGCGGTCCTCGCCCACGACCTGCTGTGTGAAGCGGATCGCCGGCGCCCAAGCCATGCCGCTGGTAGTGATCAGCACGTTGCTGCGCAGGTACTCGAGGATGGTCTTCCGCAGCGGCTTCATGAACGCGTAGCGTTGCGAGCGCACGCTCGCCTGATGCATGTAGTCGAGCCGGTAGACCCAGAATGGCAGCGCCTCGCCCATGTGCCCGACCATGATCTGCAGCTGCGGGTAGCGGTCGAAGATGCCGCTGGTGATGAGTCGCAGCAGATGCAGCCCGGTCTCGACACCGAAGCCGAAGATCGCGCCATCGAGGCCGGCCGCGAGCATCGGCCCGATCATCGAGTCGGGCGGCGTCGCGGGGTGGATGTAGAGCGGCTGGGCAGTGTCGGCGAGGGCGCGGAAGATCGGGTCGAATTTCGGATGATCGAGGTACTCGCCCCGGGTATGGCTGTTGATCTGCACACCCTTGAAGCCGAGCTCGCGCGCGCCGCGCACGATCTCCCGCGCCGACCACTCCGGGTCCTGCGGCGCAACGGTGGTCATGCCGATGTAACGATCCTTGCGCGCGGCAACGTGACCTGCGAGGTAGTCGTTGGCACTCTCGGCGAGACGGCGGGCCTCGGCAAGCTGCGCCAGCGGCTGTGCGCCGGGCGAGGTGAGCGCCAGCACCGCTTTGTCGATACCGGTCTCGTCCATGTGACGGATGCGCTGCTCGCCGAGGTCGAGCAGCCGCTCGAGGATCTGCGTGGCGCGCTCGGAGGGGCTGCGCGCGTAGAAGCCCCACAGCGACACCATGCCCCTGTCGGCGCTGCCGTCCTTCACCATGCGCAGGTAGCAGTCGATCTGCTCGCGCGTGGCGAAGGCCTCTTCGGTGGCGATGCGCAGGTAGCCGCGATCGCCGCCGGTTCTGAGCGGATGACTCATGGCTCAGCCTTCATGGACCGCCTTGACGACCATGCATGACATGACCCCTTCTGGCCCGTTCTCCGAGCCGTGGCCGGACCACTTGACGCCGCCGAATGGCGCATCACCACTGCTGAGCACCGTGGTGTTGATGCACAGCATGCCGGTCTCCACCTCGCGCGCCAGGCGCTTCTGCCGCGCGGCATCGGCCGTCCAGCTGAAGGCGGCGAGTCCGTAGGGCAGGCGGTTGGCCTCGGCGATCATCTCCGCCTCGGTGCGGAAGGGATTGATGAGCGCCACCGGGCCGAACGGCTCCTCGTTCATGATGGCAGCGCTCGTCGGAATCTCTGACAACACGGTCGGTGCGTAGAAGCAGCCCTGGGTGCCGATACGCCGCCCGCCGGTGTGCAGCTTCGCGCCCGCTCTGACCGCGCCGCCGATCAGCCGCTCCATGGCGTCCGGGCGGCGCGGGTTGGCCATCGGGCCCATCTGCACGCCCTCCTCCAGCCCGTTGCCCACGCGCAGCTGTGCCGCGCGCTCGGCAAAGCCGCTCAGAAATCGCTCGTACACGCCTTCCTGCACGATGAAGCGCGTGGGCGAGACGCACACCTGCCCGGCGTTGCGGTGTTTGGACGCCACCATCGCCTGCAGCGCCTGCTCGAGGTTCGCATCGTCGAATACCAGCACTGCGCCATGGCCGCCGAGCTCCATGGTGGTGCGCTTGCAGTCCTCGGCGGCGAGCTTCATGAGGTGCTTGCCGACCACGGTCGAGCCGGTGAAGCTCAGCTTGCGAATGATCGGCGAGGCGAGCAGGTGCCGCGACACCTCATCGGGAACGCCGAACACCGCCTGGCCGACCTCCCTCGGCAGGCCGGCGTCCAGCAGGCACTGCAGCACCGCAAGCGCCGAGGCTGGCGCTTCCTCCGCCGCCTTCATGATCACCGAGCAGCCGGCGGCGATCGGCGCGCCGAGCTTGCGGCCGGGATTGCCGATGGGAAAGTTCCAGGGCGCAAAGGCCGCCACCGGTCCGACCGGCTCAAAGGTGACGGTGGAGCGCATGCCGGCGGGACGCACGAGCTGACGCCCGTAGATACGGTGGCACTCGCCCGCATAGAACTCGAACAACGTGACGTTCATCATCACTTCGATGCGCGACTCGGCGAGTGTCTTGCCCTCTTCCAGCGTCGCGATGCGTGCGATGTCCTCCTGGCGCTCGCGCAGCAGCCGCGCAGCGCCGGTGAGCACGGCCGCGCGCTGCTGCGCGGGCGCGTCCCGCCAGAGCCGGAAGCCCCGCTGCGCGGCATCGAGAGCGCGATCGAGATCCGCCGCATCCGCGAGCGGCAGCGCGCCGAGCGCCGCTCCGGTCGCAGGGTTCACCACGGTATGGACGCGGCGCTGGCCCACGGGGATCCTTTCCCCGTCGATGATCATGTGCAGCTCGGGGTAGCTCACGCTCTTCAGGCTCCCTGCGCCTCGAGTTGCTCGAGCCGCGCGACCTCGCGGCCATAGGGCCTGATGCCGCGCGAGATCGTGAACGCCGCGAGCGGCAGCAGGATGGCCGCCGTCAGCGCAATGCTCTTCCACAGGTCGGCGTCGGAATGGAAGACGCGGTGCGTGACGGAGCCGATCAGCTGGGCGCCGAATCCGCCGAAGAAGATGAACATGAAGAGGTAGATGGCGGTCACCCGGCCGCGCATCTGATTCGGCGTGATGCGCTGGATGGCGGCGTTCTGCGGTACGGCCGAGGCGAGCGCGCACACCCCGCCCGCGGCCGCGGTCAGCAGCGCCAGCTCGCCCGACGGCATGAGAGGCGCGGCGATCTCGAACGGCGCGGTCAGGGTAAAGAATATCGTTGCCGCGCGCACGTGCGCGTCCTTGTAGCGCCTGGCCAGCCACTCGGTGAACACGGTGCCGACGAAGGCGCCGAGCAGGTACGACACCGTGATCACGATGCCCAGCCACTGTCCGACTCGCATGGGTGTCCAGCCGTAGGTGCGGATCAGGAAGGCCGGGCGCCAGTTTCCGAGGCCGTAAAACTCCGTAGCGCTGAAGGCGAGGCCGATGAAGAGCGGCAGGTAGACCGCCTTGCGCGCCCAGATCTCGCGCAATACGGCACTCCAGGGCACGGCCTGCGTCTGTTGGGCGACACCGCGACGCGGCGGCTCCCTCACGAGCAGCAGGAGACCCGCAATCAGGAACCCGGGAGCACCGACCATCATGAGCACCCATTGCCAGCCGTGGATGGTGAGCCCCATCCAGTGCGTAACCGGCCATGCCGCCACCAGGGTGAGCAGCAGGCCGCCGAGATAGACGCCAAGCGCATTGCCGCCGATGAAGCCGAGCTGCAGGAAGCCGAAGGCGCGCGGGAGCCTCGCCGGCGGGAAGTAGTCCGCGAGCATCGAGTAGGAGCCCGGGGCATGCGCCGAGGCGCCGGCGCCGACCAGCATGCGGCTGAGGAACAGCTGCACGAAGTTCTGCGCCAGCCCGCCGAGCGCGGTAATGCCACCGATGAGAGTGATGCCGCCGGCGAGCACGTATTTGCGCGGGAAGATGTCCACCAGGTAGGCGAGCGGAATGCCCACGAACACGTAGAAGAGGATCGTGGCCGGACCGAGGAGGAATCCCAGCTGCTCGTCCGTCAGGCGAAAATCGGCCTTGATGGTCTGCGCCAGCATGTTGAAGATCTGGACGTCGAGGAAATTGAGCGCGGTGGCGAGAATGATCACGAACAGACCGTAATATGCCGCGCCGCGGGCGGGCCACCCCTGCACCTGTGGACCGGCAGAAGCTGCCGGCTCCATCACCCCGGGCAATTCCGCGACCATTACCACCCCCTCTTGCGCAGCGCTTTGCCGGCGCGCCAGACTGTATGTGTTAGATACAATATGACTCGCGGCGATTTGTCCAGCGCTTTGTGGGGGACCGCAGCATGCAGAACCTGCCAGCTAAGACCGCATTCGTGACCGGGGGCGCGAGCGGCATCGGCCTCGGCATTGCCAAGGCCCTGCTCGGGGCCGGGATGAACGTGGTGATCGCGGACATCCGCGAGGATCATCTCGCGCAAGCGAGCGCGGAGCTCGGAGCGCCCGAGCGGGTACTGGCGCTGAAGCTCGACGTGACCGACCGCGCGGCCTACGTCCGCGCGGCCGACGCCGCCGAGGCGCGCTTCGGCAGGATCCACATACTGTGTAACAACGCCGGCGTCGCGGTGGTGGGTCCGACAGAGCTGGCGACCTACGCCGACTGGGACTGGGTGCTCGGAGTGAACCTGGGCGGCGTCGTCAACGGCATCGTCACCATCCTGCCACGCATGCTGAAGCACGGCGAGGGCGGCCACATCGTCAACACTTCCTCGATGTCCGGGCTCGTGCCCCATGGCGGAGCCACCATCTACGGCACCTCCAAGGGCGCGGTGCTCAGCATGATGGAGTGCATGCGCCCCGAGCTCGAGCCGCGCGGCATCATCTGCTCGGCCTTCTGTCCGGGCGCGGTGCAGTCGAACATCGCCGAGGCGCACAAGACCCGTCCGGCGGCGCTCGCCGCGAGCGGCTATGCCGAGGCCGACAAGCGCCGGCGGCAGAACACCGACTTCTTCCACCTGTTCCGCACCAAGGAAGAGATCGGCCAGCGGGTGCTGCAGGGGATCCTCAACGACGAGCTCTACATCATGACCCACAGCGAGTTCCGCCGGGGGGTCGAGGAGCGCGCGCAGGCGATGTGCGCCGCAGTGCCCGACCTCCCCGAGAACGAGGAGTACAAGCGCACCTTCGGCTTCCTGTTCCGCAATCCGATCCACGCGGCGGAGACCGCACGCCGCACCCGAGGCCGGACATGAAAGACTTCGCGAACCGCACGGCCTTCGTCACCGGCGGCGCCAACGGCTTGGGTCTCGGCCTGGCGCGCGCACTGCTCGCCGAGGGCTGCAAGGTCGCCGTCGCCGACATCCGCCGCGGCTCCATCGACAAGGCGCTGGCGGCGCTCAACAACCCGCGCGCGATGGGTGTCGAGGTCGATGTGTCCTCGCGCACCGACCTGGCACGTGCCGCCGATGCCGTCGAGGCGAGCTTCGGCGTCGTCACGCTGCTGTTCAACAACGCCGGCGTCAACCTGTTCCAGTCGATCGAGGAGTCGAGCTACGACGACTGGGACTGGATCATGGGCGTTAACCTCCACGGGCCGATCAACGGCGTCATGACCTTCGTGCCGCGCATGATCCGCGCCGCGCAGGGCGGCTACGTGGTCAACACCGCGTCCATGGCGGGCTTCCTCGCCGCCGGCACCTGCGGGATCTACAACACCACCAAGTTCGCGGTGCGCGGCCTGTCCGGATCGCTGCGTGCGAGCCTCGCAGCGCACGGCATCGGCGTCTCGGTGCTGTGCCCCGGGCTGGTCAAGTCCTACATCTACGCGTCAGATGAGATCCGGCCGCAAGCGCTGAAGGCGGGCGCGAAGCCCGTCAACACGGAGTTCGTGAAGCGCCTGGCGGAAGTGCACGAGTTCGGCATGGAGCCGGACGTGATCGCCGCGCGCGTGCTCGAGGCGATGCGCGAGGACCGCTTCCACATCTTCACGCACCCCGAGTTCAAGGACGAGCTCGGCGAGCTGTTCGGCGAGATCCTCGGGGACTTCCGCGACTACCCCGTCGATCCCGGCCACGCACAGCGCACCGATTTCGAGAAGACGCGCCGCGAGAGCTACCGCAGGCAGCGCCGCGGACTCAAGGGAGCCTGAGCCGTGCGCGTCGAAGCGCTCGATCATGTGAACGTGATCACGGCGGATGTGGTGGGCACCGCGCGCTTCTACGCGGAGCTCTTCGGCCTCGAGCCGCGTGACGGGCCGCCGCCACTCACCCACGAGAACGCGCGCTGGATGTACGATGAGAGCGGCCGCGCCATCGTGCACATCAACAGCCTCGACTGCCCGCGCGCCTATGACCGCGAGGTGCGCGCCGGGCCGACCGGCGCGCTGCATCACGTGGCGCTGCGTTGCTCCGGATACGACGAGCTGCGGGCGCGGCTCTTGGTTCGCGGCATCGGGCACCAGCTCAACGACGTGACCGCGGTGGGTCTCAGGCAGATCTTCGTGCTCGACCCGAACCAGGTGCTGCTGGAGCTGAACTTCTTCGGCGAGTGAGCGCAACGCCCTGCAGGGGCGCTCAGCGCATCTCCTGAGGCCGGCCATGCCGGGCGATGAAGTGGCCGACTTCCTCCCCGATCTCGTCGTTCTCCGGAACGGAGCCGAAGCCAAATCCCCCGTGCGGCATCGCTTCCCAGACGTGCAGCTCCGCCTCGACACCGGCGCGCCGTAGCTTGCGGTGCATCAGAACCGAGTTGGACAGAAAGAGGTCACGCGTCCCGGACTGAATGAGCGTGGGCGGGAAGCCCCGCGTGAAGTCGGCGAACAGAGGCGACACCAGGGGATCCGTCAGGGCGTGTCCGGCCGCGTACAGAGCATTGCACTCCGGCAACCCTGCCTTGAGAAAGACATCGAGCAGCTCGTTGGTCCGGAAGGTGTCGCCCGCCTCGGTCAGGTCCACCTCCGGTGTCAGCAGCACCACGGCGGCGGGCGGCGGCAGGCCGCGATCGCGAATGAGCAAGGTGACGGCCGCCGCCAGATTGCCGCCGGCGGAAGAGCCGCCGATGACGATCCTGCGTCCCCCGGCGAGAGCGAGCAGCTCCCGGTAGACGGCGAAACCATCCTCCAGGGCTGCAGGAAAAGGCTCGGCCGGCGGCGTGCGGTAGTCGACCGACACCGTCGTCAGGCCCAGCTCATCGGCGGCTTTCGCGCCGACCGCCATGGCAAATCGACCGGCGCCGAAGGCAAAGGCGCCGCCATGGAAATAGAGATACAGGGGCTGCGCTGCCAGGCCCGGGTCACGCGGCGTGCAGCGGTAGGCCCGGACGCCGGAGATCTCCTGCGTCTCGAGAGAGCAGCGGCACGCGCCGAGCATCTGCGCCACGACCGGCTCCCAGAACGCCTCGCTGGCCTCCTGTGCGCGCCGCCAGCCCTCCCGGTCGTCCGGCGCGGGGTAGACCCTCGCGGGCATACCGGCGCCGGCCGCGAGCGCGGCACGTGCCTCGGCGCTGATCGTCGCCGGAGGCTCGATCGCACGTGCCGGCAGCACGACCGGCGCCAGTCCGGGTGTCGAGGCAGCTTTCACGCTGTTTGTTTCGGGTGCCGTCGCCGCGGAGCCGGCGCAGCCTTCAGACGCGACCGCGCTGGCGCCAGCCCTCCTTGTAGGTCTCGCGCACCACGCGGCTGTACGGGACCGGGCTCACGATGGCGCGCACTTCGAGCTGCTGGTGCGGCTCGACGGTGGGCTTGCGCGTGCCGCCATTCTCCTCGCCCCACACTACCCTGACCTCGGTGCCGACCGGAATTTCCGGCCGGATGATCGCGAGGCTGAGCGCCTGCTTCTCGTTGTAGCTGTAGCCGGTGAACATCGACAGGCCCACGGTCTTGCCGTCGGCATCGATGACGCGGTCATAGTTGGCCGAGGCATAGTTGGCGAGCGGGACGTCGAAGAACTTGTATTGCCCGCCTTCCGGATTGAACAGCGAGCCGGTGATCTTGCCCATGTCCTCGGCGTTCCAGGCGAGGGTCACCTTGCGGCGCTCTGTCTCCGGCTTCAGCTTCTCAAGCGCCTCGCGGCCGTGAAACTCGTGATCGAAGCGGATGAAGGCCCCGTAGCCGAGCTCGAAGGGATTGAGGTAGTAGTCCTCGATGTTGCTCGAGACGAAGCTGCCGCCGATCGAGCCGGTCACCTCGTAGCTGTCGACACCGAGCCACTGCCGATAGGGCTTGAGCTTCTCGCCGGTGTAGATCGCTGGCAGCGGCGAGGGAATCCAGCCCGACTCGAGCGTGTTGGACGGATAGGCACGGCTGCCGCACGGCACCAGGCCGAATTCCCCGCCAGCCTGCAGAATCGCGGCACGGATCTCTTCCTGCTCGGCGTACGGCCCCCAGATCTCCAGCCCCGGCGCGCCCGACATGCCGTGGCGCAGCGTCCGCACGGTGCGCCCGGCAATCTTCATGGTCGACATGTTGAAGAATTTCAGCTGCTCGAGCGGGCCGCCGTTGAGCTTCTCGATGATGGCCCAGGCCTTCGGTCCCTGGATCTGGAAGCGCCACACGCTGCGGGTGACGGGCTTGCCCATCGGCCGCATCGGTGAGCGCTCGTCGAGCTCGACATCGAGGTCGTAACCACCGGTTGCCGCCTGATAGCGCAGCCAGTTGGAGGCCGGCGCGCGCCCGACGTACAGCAACTCCTCCTTGGCGAGATGGAAGAGGATGCCGTCGCCGATCACGTGCCCGTAGGGCGTCGTCGGCACGTATTGCTTCGCCTTGTTTAGGCCGAAGCCGCTCATCGAGTTGATCGCGGTGTCGCTGAAGAGCTTCAGCGCATCCCGCCCGCGCACGTACAGGTTCACCATGTGGTGCGTCTGGTCGAAGAGCACGGCGCTGTGCTGCCACGCCCACTGCTCGCTGCGCCAGTTGCTGAACTCCGCTGCGACCACCGGGTAGACGTAGGCGCCGAGCTGCGAGTTGCGCAGCATCGCCACGGGGTTTCCGGTCGTCGCCAGGATTTCTTCCAGGTTGCGCGCCGCCATGATCAATCCCCTTTTTTTGCCGGCGTTTCCATCATATCGCATTTTGTAAGTGACACAAACGATCGGTTTGGGCCGGCGCCCGGGCCCGCCGTGGTGTCCCCAGGGCGAAGTGCGCCCCTAAGCCTGGGGGTTGGCGATCACCACTTTGCCGAATAGCTCGCCCGAGGACTGGTAGGCGTAAGCCGACTTCGCCGCGGTGAAATCGAATACCCGGTCGACGACGGGCTTGAGCCGATGCGTGTCCACAAAGGCGTTCAGTTCCCGCGCCATGGCAGCCGAGCCTACGAAGATTCCACGGAGGCTCGCGCCCTTGATCATGAGCGGCATCGGGTTGGTATCGCCCTGCATCGACAGCACGCCAATGAGCGCGATCTCGCCACCGAAGCCGACCGCCTGCATGGACTGCGCGAGCGTACCCAGGCCTCCGACCTCGACCACGTGGTCGATGCCACCGCCGGCGAGCGCGGCAGCCTTGGCGCCCCATTGCGGCTCGGACTTGTAGTTGAGCGTGGCGTCGGCGCCGAGCTCCTTCACGCGTGCAAGCTTCGCGTCGCTCGATGAAGTCGCGATCACGCGCGCGCCGGCGGCCTTCGCGATGCGCAGCGCGAGCAGCGATACGCCGCCAGTTCCGATGAGCAGCACACTCTGGCCGGGCTCGAGCGGGCGCCATCCCTTCATCAGCGCATTCCATGCGGTCACCCCGGCACAGGGGAGCGTGGCGGCCTCCTCGAAGCTGAGCGAGCTGGCGAGCCTGACGACGCCCGACTCGGGCAAGGCGACATAATCCGCGAGCATGCCGCGCGCCGGCGGGCAGCCGAGCGCGTCCCCCTTTACCGGTGGCGGCGGCCCGTCGCGCCAACCCTGAAAGAACGTGCCGGCGACGCGATCGCCGGGAGCCAGCGACGTCACCCCCGCACCGACCGCCTCGACGACTCCGGCGCCGTCGGAGAGCGGCGTGCCGGCCACCGGGATGGCCCGGCCGAAATAACGTCCCAGCGCGATCGCCTGGTCGCGGAAGTTCAGCGATGTCGCGCGCACGCGCACCAGCACCTCGCCCGCAGCTGGCTCGGGCCGCGGCAGCTCGACGAGCTGGGCCTGATCGATCGAGGTGCATCCCGCGGGCAGCTGCCACGCGCGCATCTTGCTTGTTGTCGTGCTCATCGCCTCTGCTCCTTGGAGATCATGCGCGCGCCGCAGCATGCTTGCCGCCCGCGACCGCGAGCGCTACCGCGGGCCGCGCCCTCATCCGCTCCCGCCAGGCGAGCAGCCGCGGGCAGCGGTCGCTCGTGACCAATTGAGGGAAACTGAGCTCCAGATTGATCGCGCCGCTGGCAAACAGATTGATGTCGGCGAGCGTGTAGTCATCGCCTGCGATCCATGGGGTCTCTCTGAGCTGCCGTTCCACCTTGTCGATCGCGAAGGCGACCTTTTCGGTCGCATAGTCGAGATCGGCCTGCTTAAAGCCGGCGCGCGCCGCGCGCCACTTGTTGCGCTGGTCCGGCAGTGGGATCCGTTGCATCAGCCGCTCGAACTCCTGGGCTTCGACGGCGCGCGCGATGGCACCGATCATGCGGTGCCAGCCCCAAATCGAGACGTAGTTGAGGAAGTGCTCGTCGAAAAACTTGTTCCAGTAGCGCATGTGCGCCGCGCCGACCGGATTGCGCGGCCGCAGCGGAATATCCGGGAACACGTCCTCGAGATATTCATTGATGACGGTACTGTGGTTGAGGATCACGCCATCGTGATCGAGTACCGGCACCTGCCCTTCGGGATTGATCTTGAGGAACCAGGGCTCGTGCTGCTCGAACTTGTGCAGGTCGACGTACACGCTTGCGTACGGCAAGTCCTTCTCGATGAGCGGAATCATCGACTTGAGCCCGTTGGCCAGCGCCGGCCCGTGGTAATACTTGAGAGTCATGTCCCTCCTAGCGGGGTGTGAGAGTGCCGAGGATGCCGCCATCGGCCGCGATCGCCTGTGCGGTGATGTGGCCGGCGCGGTCGGAGAGCAGGAAACAAACCAGCTCCGCGAGCTCCTCCGCGGTACCGATGCGGCCCAGCGGCACTGCTGCGCCGAGTCGCTCGCGGATCGCCTGCGGCGCTGAGGCAGGATCGAGCTGCATCAGCATGGGCGTCTCGATCAGCCCCGGCAGCACGCAGTTGACGCGCACGTTGTGGGGCGCCGCCTCGATCGCCGCCGCCCGCGAGAGCCCCAGCACGGCGTGCTTCGAGGCGACATAGGCAACGTTGTGCGGCATGCCACGCTCGCTGGCGAGGCTGCCGGTCACGACGATGCTGCCGCCGCGGCGCGCGCGCATCGCCGGCAGCAGGCGTTTGATCGCCCAGTAGACGCTCATCAGGTTGGTGCGCAGCACCGTGTCGAATAGCTCATCGTCATACTCGGTCAACGGCGCGAACCGCCCGCCGGTACCGGCATTGGCGAACAGGCCGGCGACCGGCCCGAAGGCGCGCTCCGCCGCCTCGATCGCGGCCATGAGGGCGTTGCGGTCCGTGACGTCGGCGGCACCGTAGGCGGCAGTGCCGCCCTCGCGTGCGATGGCCTCGGTGGCCTCCGCGAGCTGCCTCTCGCGGCGCGCGATCAGGTAGACGCGCGCACCGCGGCGCGCGAGCAGCCGCGCCGTCGCGAGCCCGATGCCGCTCGAGGCGCCGGTGATCAGCACGTGGCGGTCTGCGAACTCGCTCACCTGAGCCCCAGCAGCCGTGCGGCGTTGTCCTTCATGATGCCGGGCAGCACCTCGGCCTTGAAGCCGACCTGCTGCGCCGCCTCCAGCCATTTATCGGGGCGAATCAGCGGGAAGTCCGAGCCGAACATCATCTTCGCCTTCAGTGGCCCGTTGGCGTACTGGATGATCTGCGGCTGAAAGTACTTCGGGCTCCAGCCGGAGAGGTCGATGTAGACGTTGTCCTTGTGCAGCGCCATCGACAGGCTCTCGTCCACCCACGGCCAGCTCGGGTGCGCGAGCACGATCTTCATGTCGGGGAAATCCACGGCGACATCGTCGATCAGCATCGGCTGGCCCCACTTCAGGCGCACGCCCCCGCCGCCCGGGAGTCCCGTGCCCATGCCCGAATGGCCGGTGTGGAAGATCGCTGGCAGCTTGTGCGCGGCGATCACCTCGTAGATCGGGTAGGCGATGCGATCGGCCGGGTGGACATTCTGCATGATGGGGTGGAACTTGAAGCCGCGCACACCGTGCTTCTCGACGAGATCGCGCGCTTCCCGCGCACCCATCCTGCCCTTGTGGGGATCGATCGAGGCGAAGGGAATGACGATGTCGGCGTTCTTCGCGGCGTAGTCCGCGATCTCATAGTTGCTGACGCGCTTGGCACCGATGCTGCTCTCGCTGTCGACCGTGAACAGGCAGAACGCGATCTGCAGCTCGCGATACAGGCCGATGATCTCGGGAATCTTCGGCCGCGCGCGCGGCGCCTTGAAATACGCGGACGCCGCATCGAAGAAGCGCCCCATGACGGGGTCCTCGGGATCGTGGCACGAGACATCCGCGTGCACGTGCACGTCGATGGCGCGAATCTTCTTGAGATCAATCATGTGGCACGCGGCACGGGCGGCTCCCGTTCAGACGAGCATCTTGGGGGCGGCCTTCATCGCCTGCTCGATCTCGGCCGCCCGGTCGCGCTTGATCGGCACGTCGCGCCCGGCCTGCACGGCCGGCCGCGCGCCAACCACCGCCAGCCAGCGCTGCAGGCTGGGAAACTCGGCGACGCTCATCCCGGAATAATCGTGGCCCGACACCCAGGGCCAGAGCGCCATGTCGGCGATCGAGTACTCTCCCGCGATATATTCGTGGCTCGCGAGCTGGCGGTCGAGAATCCCGAACAGGCGCGTCACTTCGCGCTGGTAGCGCTCGATCACCGACGGAATCTTCTCGGGAAAATAGCGCACGAACACGTTCACCTGTCCCATCATGGGACCCACGGCGGACATCTGGAACATGAGCCACTGGATCACGCGACTGCGGCCCTGCACGTCCGCCGGCAGGAACTTGCCGGTCTTCTCGGCGAGGTAAATCAATATTGCGCCGGATTCGAACACCGTGAAACCGTCCGTGTCGGTGAGGGTCGGAATGCGGCCGTTGGGGTTGAGCTTGACGTACCACTCGGCCTTCTGCTCCTGCGTCGCAAAATCGATCACCCGCACCTCGTAGGGCAGGCCCATCTCCTCGAGCGCAATCGAGACCTTCCAGCCGTTGGGAGTCGCCGCCGTATAGAGTTTGATGGCCATCGCTTCCTGTCCTTCAGCCCCAGCGGTTGATTTCCGGACCCACGCTCCAAACCGCGGCCGGGTCGGCGCTGCGTGCGAGCGCCAGCGCGCGCGCGACCGCCGGCTCCGCCCTGGTGCGCTCCAGCCACGCGCTGGCGCGCGGCTTTGCCGCAAAGGCCTCCGGCACGAGCGACACCATGCCGGCGAGCCACGCGTAGCTCTCGATATCGGCAATGGAGAACGTGCCCATCAGCCATTCCCGACCCTGGAGCCGCTGCTCGATTTTCTCGATGGCCTGGCGGATCTTGGTCCGGCTGTCGCTGAGATGATTCTCGGAGAAGTTGCCGGCCTGGATCGCCTCCCAGCGCGCGCGCAGATCGACACTGCCGATGCGCGCGAGCAACGCGCTGTCTGCCCGCGGCGGGCGCGCCCGGCAACCGAGATAGGCTGCCGCGGGCGCGGTGCGCTCGATCATCTGCCGGCACCAGGTCATCATCTCCCAGCGCCCGTAAGGATCAGCAGGTCGCAGCGCCGCTCCCTGCCCGACATCGTCCAGGTAACAGGCGAGAAACACCGACTCGGTCATCGGCTCGCCCTCGACCACGAGCACCGGACCCTCGCCCTCGACGCTCATGGCCACCTGGGGCTCCTGAGCGCACGCGAGCCGGTGGCGCTCCCCGCGCGCGAGATCGATGTGGACGCGCTCGGCCGGCACCTGCTTCGCGAACAGCGCCGCCAGCACGGTGAGCGACGGCCCGTTCGGCTCCCCGTGATAGAGCGTCGTGCTCATGCCGGCTGGCCCGGACCTGGTTGCGGCTGCTCGAGGACCGCGACGCGCTTGGCCATGCTGGTCCTTCCCATGGCCCAGCAGGCCTTCGTGGCGGGACGCGCGTAGATGGTCCGCAACCAGCGCAGGATGTGCGGCGTCAGCTCGTCGTTGGACAGCTCCGGCCAGACGACCGGCAGCCCGTACGCGAGATTGAAGCCGTTGATGTCGGCGAGGCTGTACTGATTGCTGGCGAGCCAGGGCCGCTTGGTCAGCTCCTCCTCCAGCATGCGGATGCCGAGCGCCACACGACGCCGGGACTCCTCCAGCTCCTCGGCGCCGAACGCGCCGGAGATCGCCTTGCGCCAGGCGACGCGCCGCTCCGGCAGAGGAATCCGCTCGATGGCTGCCTGCAGCTCCTGCGGGTCCTTGTCGCGGACTGCCGGGCCGACGAACACCTTCCAGCCGATCATCGAGAAGCTCGGCGCGAGCCACTGGTCCATGAACTTCATCCACCAGCGCACACGCCAGCGATCGCGCGGATCGGCAGGCATGAGCTTAGGCCCCGCGAACACCTCATCGACGTATTCCATGATCGCGGTCGATTCGGTGAGCACGCGCTCCCCGTGCAGCATGGCCGGGATGGTCCCCTGCGGATTGACCGCCAGATACTCGGGCTTGTGCTGATCGAAGCTGAGAAGGTCGAGGTAATGGCTGTTGAACGCCACGCCCTTCTCCATCAGCGCCAGCATGGGTTTGCCGGAATTGGCATTCGGCTCCCAGTGATACAAGGTGACGCTGTGCATCCGGCCGCGATCCCCCTTTTTGTAAGTGTTGCATACCATTGACCCCGGCCGGCGGTCAAGCCGTGCGCCGGCTGCGAGTCTCAGGCGCAATGGGCCGCGCGGGGGTCGGAGCCGGTCTCGCCGCGTGAAGCTAGCCCCGCGCCACCCAGCCGTGCCGCTGGTTGTCGCGCGCGCCGCCCGCTGCCTGGTAGTCGCCGCGCAGCCGCGCCAGCCGGTCCGTGCTTGCCGGGCGCAGAAGGGCCTGCGGGCCCTGCGGCGACCCCGGTGCATCCGCCAGCGTGGCTCGCAGTGCCTCGGGCACGCGCGTGGAGAAATCGCGCGGCACGGGCTTGTAGTGGCCGGCTTGTGACACGGGCATGCGCGAGCCGAGCCTGTAAAGGCGCGCGGAGTTGAGCCCCAGGATCTTGCGCCGCGCCTGCTCATCGAGGCGCGGGTAGCCATACTTCGCTGCCATCGCTTCGGGGATCTGGAAGCGCCACAACGCCTCGATCTGCCACTGCGGTGCGCCGTACCACAGCGAGTCCGATCCGAATACGATCCGCTCGGGTCCGAAGTACTTGAGGAACTGCCCGAGGATGTGGGCGCACACGCTCGGGAAAGTCGTCACGGTCGCAGCGAAAGTCGTGCCGAGCTCGGCATAGACGTTCGGCAGATGCGCGCATTGCTGTGCCATGCGCGTCACCCACTGCACGTCGGGCACCCCGTTCAGCAGCCGGCCCTCACGCACGGCGCGCAGCGACTGCTGCGCATAGAAGAGCGGCGCCCAGGCGGCGTGGTAGATGATGAAGTTGAGCTCGGGCCAGTCGCGTGCCGCCTTGGGAATGTCGTTGGGGTTGCCCATCGGCGGCTGGTCGCTCGCCGGGTCGGAGGGGTCACCGAGCGTCGTCAGGCCCTTATGTATGCAGATGTTGAAGAAGCCCGGCCGGTCCTTGAGCTGCGCGCGGTTGCGGCGGATCAGCTCGTAGGTCGGGTAAGCGATCGCCTCATCGTCGAGGCTCCAGCGCTCCATGCCGCGTGCCGGGTCGTCGTTGTCCTTGGCAGAGAAGGCGATGGTGTAGCCTTTCCAGGAATCCGGATGGCACTCCTCGATCTGCCGCTGCATGAACTCGAGGTTGTGCTTCCCCGGGTAGAACTGCCCGTGGGCCAGCATGCGCGTCGAGCCCGCGATCCGGTTGACGAAGTCGCGCACCGCGGCCGTCTGGTAGCCCGTCAGGATCTCCGACGACAGCGACTCGGCGATGGTCCGCGGCGGAATCGGCTCAGTCGCGCCCGGCGGCAGGAACAGCCCCAGGGGCGCGTTGCTCAGGACGCCGACGGTGACGTTGCTGTCGAGGTACACATCCTTCACCAGCGAACTCAGCGTGAAGTCCGTGCCGACGTTGGGTGTCTGCTGCAGAGCATCGCTCCATGCGGACCAGGGGTTGCCGAGCTCGTCGGGAAAGCCCCCGGGATTGAAGGGGTTCGCCTTGAAGCCGGCGGCGGCGCTGGCGGCACCCGCCCCCTGCGAGGCCGCGCGCAGCGGCATGCCGGCGGCCCCCTGACTGTCACGCACCATGTGCAGCTGGTCATCGAACACGAACAGGTCCGGGGGCGGCCCCTTTTCGGCTGCCGCGGCAGGCTCGACCAGCTCGAGGGGGCTCGCATCGAAGAAAGGACCGAAGACCTCGTTCATCGCGATGAAGGACGCCGCCATGCCGCCCGCGCCGCAGAGGAAGCGGCGGCGCGAGAGCGCGAGACGCCGCGCGGTGTCGTCGGCGAGCGCGCGGACGCGGGCTTCGACCTCGCGCTGCGCCGGTGTCTGGGCGAAGGGCACGTACTCGCCGTTCGAGACATTGCGTGTCGGCACGGCGGCTCGCAGCGTGTCAGAGACTTCAGCACGCTCGAGGCCCTTAAGCTGCTCGCGCGAGAACCAGGTGTCAGCTTCGCGGCGATCGGGGTCGTATTGGCTCACGGGTGCTGCTCCGCTTTGTCGTCAGGGGCCGCTCGCGACCTGAGGCTCAGCGGCAGACCAGTCTGCCGGCACTCAGCTCACAGTGATCCGGCGGTCCATTGGCCTGCCAGAAATCAAACAGCGCCATGCGCCGGCACAGTGCCTGAAAACGCGCGTCCTGGCGAAACGGCAGCATTTCCCGCATCCACAGGAAGGCCCAGGCCGCGCCGATCGTCCCGGAGCGTGCGAAATGGTCGAGCGACTCATTCGCGACCTCGAAGCTCTGATCGAGCGCCCCGAGCTGGGTGTACCAGAGCATGAAGCGGCGCCTCATGATCTGTGACCACGCGTCGGCTGGCAGACGGGTACGGACCGCGTCCAGAGCTGCGGCCGCAGCGGCCGCACCGCTACCGGACTCGAGTGCGGCGAAGACTCCCCGCACCGCTTCGGTACCCTTGGAGTCGCCCATTTGCGGCGGCAGGCCGGCGATGATGAGGTCGCAGGCCTGGTCAAAGCGTCCGGCGCGCAGGGCGAGCTGGCTGCGGACGTCGCATACGGGTGCCGCCGTCTGTGGCACCCCGAGCTCGAGGCACAGCGACGCGTAGCGTTCCGCGGCTGCGTTCTCGTCGACGACCGAGTGCGCGACCGCCAGATTCATATCGGCGAGGACCGAGCCAGGAGCCAGTCGGTGGACTGTGAGCGCCGCGTCGAGGTAGCCACGCAGGCAGCCGGTGCTGCCGAGCAGGTGCAGGCCGTAGTTCTGGAAAGTCCAGGGATCACTGTCATCGCCCGCGATGGCAACCTGGAATTCACGCTGCGCGAGCAGCCACTTGCCCTGGGCAGCGTAGATCATCCCCAACGCGGCGTGCGTAGCAGCAGGGGCCTTCGCGTCGCCCGCGAGGTCGCCCAGGACTTCTCGCTGCGTGTCGGCCAGCGTGCCCGGCAACGGGATGTCCAACACGAGCGCGATAGCCCGCAGCGACACCTGCGCACTGCGGGCGCGGGCAAAGCCGGGGTCGCGCGCGAGGGCCTGCTTAAGCAACTCCAAGGCGCTTTGCACCCCAGCGAGAGTCGGCCCCGGAGAGGCCAGAGCCCGCAGATACAGATGATAGGCCTCGATATCGTGAGTCGGTGGCTCGTGGCGAATCTGCGGAGGCGTCTGCCCGTCCAGCGTGAGCCGCAAGGCGCGCACGATGGCGCGTGCCAGCTCGTCCTGCAGCTCGAAGACATCGCCGAACTGCCGATCGTAGTTCTCCGACCAGAGATGAAAACCCGTCGCACCGTCGATCAACTGTGCCGTGACCCGGATGCGCTCGCCGGCGCTGCGCACGCTCCCCTCGAGCACGACGCCGACGTCGAGGTCGCGGGCGATCTGCCGGACATCGGCGTTGCGGCCCCGGTACGCGAATGACGACGTCCGTGAGGGCACCTTGAGGCCGGGCACCCTGGCGAGGATGTGGATCAGCTCTTCGGCCATGCCGTCACTGAAGTAATCCTTCGCAGGATCACCCGTCAGGTTGACGAACGGCAACACCGCGACCGACTTGCGCGCGGTCGGTGTCGCCTGGACGGCAGGCGCGGCGGTCGGTGGCGCAGGCGCTGCGTCACTCACCTCGCGCACCGGCGCCACGAACTGATAGCCGCGCCCGGGCACGGTGACGATGAAGCGCCGCCCGTCGCTGCCATCGCCGAGCGCGCGGCGCAGCGCGGAGATCACCTGGTTGAGATTGTTCTCCTCGACGACGACGTTGGGCCACACGGCCGCGATCAGCTTCGACTTGTCGAGGAGCTCTCCCGGGTGCTGCACCAGGAAATGCAGGGTGTCGAGCGCTTTGGGGCTGAGCTCCACGGGTGCGCCGCCGCTACGTGCGGTCAGTCGCCGCTGCGCTGCCAGCAGACGGAAGTCACCGAACTCGTAGACACCCTCAGTGCGGCTGCCTTCAGCCATTTTCTGCTCGTTTCACGGGAATTCAGCAGGTCTCAGGCAGCCCCCAAAGCCTCTTCAGGGCTCTTGGGGGATTCTAGGCCCCAGTAGATCAGGCGACTAGGGAGCACTCAAATGACTGAATTCACTTCTTTCCTGCCGGCGGAGCTCACCGAGATCGGACTTCTGGCGGCTGCCGATCCGCACTTCGCCGAACGGCTGCTCGAGGCACTGCGGCGCCTGCCGGCCGAGCCTGCCGGTGAGCCGGCGGCTGCGAAGGCTCCCCGGGAGGACGCCCTGAGCCTGCTCCCGGCATGACTCGCCCCGCATCGGTCAGCGACGTGCCTCGAGCATCGCCACCAGCGCCGGGTCGAGTCTCCCGGGCATCGCGGCGATCAGCGCGGCGTGGCGTCCCTCGGCCATGGGCCGCCACTCCCCGTGCGTGATGATATATAGCTCGTTGCTCCGAACCGCCCTCAGAACCAGGGTCCCGACCTCTGCCGGCTCCATCAGGCTCGGAAAGACCACGCCCGCCCCCGCCTGCTCTGCCTGCCGGAAGGCATCACCCACTGAGAACCTGGCGGGGCGGTTTTTCGCAACCTCACGGATGTTGGTTCTTACGGGCCCCGGACAGAGCACCGACACGCCGATATTCTCCGATGTCAGCTCGGCGCGGATGGTTTCGCAAATCGCGACGACGGCCGCCTTGGCGGCCACGTAAGTGACGAAGGCTGCGGGCATCGGCACGAGCGCAGCCAGCGAGGCCGTGCTGACGATGTGTCCGCCTTCGCCATGCGCGCGGATGCGCGGCAGGAAGGTCTGCAGGCCGTTGATGACGCCGCCGAGATTCACGGCGAGGCCGAAGTCCCAGTCCGCGTAGGTGATGCCCTTGAACGGCCCCGTGATCCCGACGCCGGCGTTGTTGACCAGCACGTGCACCTTGCCGAACACCCGCTCGGTCTCCTCGGCCGCCGCCGCCATGGCGTCGCGATCGGTGACGTCGAGGCGGATCGCGTGCACGTTCCGCGATTGGCCGCGCCGTCTGAAATCGGCCATTGCCTCATCGATATGGTCCTGCCGCAGGTCGGCAAGCACGGCTTGCATGCCCGCGTCGACGAAGGCAGCGGCGATTCCCAGTCCAATGCCGCTCGCTCCACCGGTGATGAAAGCGACCTTCCCCTGCACGTCCTTCATTCGCAATGCCCCCTGTCAATCGAAACTCAGCCCGACGTAATTCTCCGCCAGCGAACGCGACGCGGCCACGGAGCGGGCCAGGTATTCCAACTCGGCCGACTGCAGCCGCCCGGCGAACGGATCGGCGGCGAAGCGGTGCAGGAGCGTCGTGAACCACCAGGAAAAGCGCGTCGCCTTCCACACCCGTCCGAGCGCCCGGGGCGAGTACTCCTCGAGCAGCGTCGGGCTGCCGCTGCGGTAGAGCTCGGCGAGACCCCGCGCCAGGACGCGAACGTCGGCGACCGCGAGATTCAGGCCCTTGGCCCCCGTCGGCGGCACGATATGCGCGGCATCGCCCGCCAGATACAAGCGCCCGAACTGCATGGGCTCGGTCACGAAGCTGCGCAGCGGCACGATGCTCTTCTCGAGCGACGGGCCGGTCACCAGCTGCCGGGCGTAGCGCCGGGGCAGACGCGCCTCGAGCTCGTCCCAGAAGCGGCTGTCGGGCCACTGCTCGACCTTGTCCTCGAGCGGACACTGCAGGTAGTAGCGGCTGCGGCCGCGCGACCGCATGCTGCACAGAGCAAAGCCACGCTCGTGGTGTGCATACACCAGTTCTTCGTGCAGCGGCGGAACCTCGGCGATGAGCCCCAGCCACCCGAAGGGATAGACGCGCTCGTAATGCGTGAGCTTCCCGCGCGGAACGGCGGCGCGGCTCACGCCATGGAAGCCGTCGCAACCGGCGACGAAGTCGCAGTGCAGCTCGTGGCGCCGGCCCTCGTGAGCATAGGTCAGGCGCGGCGCGCGCGTGCCGAGGTCGTGCAGAGCCACGTCGTGCACCTGCCAGAGCACGGCGCCGGCCTCGGCTGATCGCGCCTCGATCAGGTCCTTCTGCAGCTCGTTCTGGCCATAGACGAGCATGCTCCGCCCGGTCAGCCCTTTGAGGTCGATGCGGTGTCCGCCCTCGGCAAACGCGACGTCGAACCCGTCGTGGACCAGGCCTTCGCGCATCATGCGCGTGCCGATTCCGGCCTCCTGGAGCAGCTCGACGGTCGTCCACTCGAGCAACCCCGCGCGGATGCGTGCCTGAACGTGCTCCGGCGACTCTTTCTCCAGCACGCGCGAGTCAATCCCCTGCGCCGCGAGCAGTTGCGAGAGCAGCAGTCCCGAGGGCCCGGCACCCAGGATCGCCACCTGGGTTCTCTGCGCAGTCGATCCGGCCGTGCTCATGCGCCCCGGGTGCGAGTGATCGAAGCCGCACGGGCGTGGCGCCGCAGGCCGTCGACGAGCTGCACCTGCACCTCGGTCGGCCGCCAGTCGCGGCGGACGGTGAGCCCGATCGAGCGCGTCACCGCCCCAAAGGGATGCGGCAGGGCGACGAGCTGCCCCGTCTCGAGCTCGTGGTGGATCTGGTGCTCCGAGAGCAGCATCACCCGGTCACTCGCAATGAGCATCGAGCGGGCCGCGACCAGCGAGTTACATTCGATCGGCGCCGCGTCGCGCCGCCGCTCGAGTCGCGCCATGAGCGCATCGAAATGCCGCCGCAACGGCGAATCGCGCCGGGGTGCGATCCAGGGAAAGCTCGCCAGGGCCGCTAGTGTCGGCGCGGCGGTCCGGGTGAGCGGATGGCCCGCGCCCACGACGATCGCCAGCGGGTCATCGAAGAGGTGCTCCTGCACGATGTCGTCGGAGGGCACAGGGTCGCGCAACGCCCCCACCAGCACGTCCGCGCCGCCGCGGCGCAGCGCCCCCAGCATGCTCTCATAGGGACCGTCGAGAATGCTGATGCCGTGCTCGGGTCGCGCCTCCGCGAACTCGAGCACCGCGCGCGCCACCAGTACGCTGCGCGCCAACGGCATCGCCCCGATGGTCGTCGTACCGCTGCCCCTCCCCTGTGCGGCCGCCACCTCGGCCTGCCCCTGGGCAATCTCGGCAAACGCCAGCCGGGTGCGCAATGCCAGCTTCTCCGCCTCGCGCGTCGGGCGCACGCCGAAGCTCGTGACCTCAAAGAGCTCGGCGCCGAGAGACTTCTCCAGCTGGCGCGCCGCCCGGTGCACGGCCGCACGTGCGCGGCCGGTGCGGCGTGCCGCACGGGCAAAGGCCCCCGCCTCGACCACGGCGATGAGTGCATTGAGCTGCGTGGACGTTATGCCCGTGAGGACGTCCTCCCCCGTGCCGCTAGGCGAGCGCGCCCGTGCCGCGAGCAGCGCTTCCCGCAGCATCTCGAGCGCCCGCTCGATGCGCGCCGCGGCGGCATGGCCGGCGCCGGTGAGCGCGAGCCCGGAGTAGCTGCGCTGCATGAGCCGGGCGCCGAGCGCGGCCTCGACCTGGCTCACGGCCTGAGTCACCGCCGGCTGGCTCAGGCGGGCCGCACGGGCCGCGGCACTGATGCTGCCGCGCCGCGCGACCTCATCGAAGAGCGCCAGGTGCCGCAGGTTCGGCAGCGCGCCGGCGGGAGACGTCTGGCTTGCCATGTCCACAATTTCTTATACCTGTCCGCGAATTGCAATTACCCCGTGCCGCCGCCGCGGCCGGACAATGGAGGCAACCGCCGCCGAGGGTCGCTGCCATGAATGTCGTCTACACCCAGATTCGCCGCGCGGACCCGCTGGTGGCGAACGCCCTCGGGGACTTCGGCGTCGCCACCGTGCACGAGGCACAGGGACGGACGGGGCTCCTCGGTCCGTCGCTGCGTCCCATCTATCCGGGTGCCCGGATCGCCGGCTCCGCGGTCACGGTGAGTGTCCCACCGGCCGACAACTGGATGATCCACGTGGCCGTCGAGCAGTGCCAGGCAGGGGACGTCCTGATCGTGGCGCCGACCTCCTACTCCGACGCGGGCTATTTCGGCGACCTGCTGGGCGCCTCGCTCGCCGCGCGCGGCGTGCGCGGCCTGGTGATCGATGCCGGCGTGCGCGACGTGGCCGAGCTCACGGCGAAGCGCTTCCCCGTATGGTCGAAGGCGGTGTACGCGCAGGGCACGGTGAAGGAGACCCTGGGCTCGGTGAACGTGCCCGTGGTGTGCGCCGGCAGTCTCGTCAACCCGGGCGATGTCGTGATCGCCGACGACGACGGCGTGTGCATCGTGCCGCGGCTCGAGGCGGCCAATGTACTGAAGGCGAGCGAGGCGCGCGCGGCCAAGGAGGCCTGCACCCGCGAGCGGCTCGAGAGGGGCGAGCTCGGCCTCGATATCTACGACATGCGCGGCAAGCTCGCCACGCGAGGCCTGGTCTACACCCCGCAGCCGCCGCCGGAGTGAGCCTCACATGCTGCGCGCAATTCCCACTACGCTGATGCGCGGTGGAACCTCCAAGGGCCTGTACTTTCACGCCACGGACCTGCCGCAGTCCGCCGCCGCGCGCGATGCGGCGCTGCTGGCCGCCATGGGCTCGCCCGACCCGCGCCAGATCGACGGCGTGGGCGGCGCGCATCCCCTGACGAGCAAGGTCGCGCTCATCAGCCCCTCCAAGCGCGCCGATGCGGACGTCGACTACCTGTTCCTGCAGGTCGTGGTGGACAAGGCCGAGGTGAGCGACTCGCAGAACTGCGGCAACATCCTCGCGGGCGTCGGGCCCTGGGCGATCGAGAATGGCCTGGTGAGGATTGCGGGCGATTCGACCCCGGTGCGCATCCACATGCTCAACACCCACAGCATCGCGGTGGCGCACGTGCCCACACCACGCGGCGCGGTCGAGTACGAAGGCGATGCGCGTATCGACGGTGTGCCAGGCAGCGCCGCGGCCATCCCCATCGATTTTCTCGATGTCGCCGGCTCCACCTGCGGCCGGCTCTTTCCGACCGATTCCAGCGTCGACCGTATCGAGGGGCTCGAGGTCACCTGCATCGACAACGGCATGCCCGTGGTCGTGATGCGCGCCGCCGACTTAGGCAAGCGCGGCGATGAATCGCCGCAGGAGCTCGAGGCCGATGCCGCGCTCAAGGCGCGCATCGAGCGCATCCGGCTCGCCGCGGGACGAGCCATGAATCTCGGCGACGTGACGCGCAAGACCGTACCGAAGATGTGCCTCGTCTCCCCGCCGCGGCACGGCGGCACGATCCACACGCGCACCTTCATCCCGCACCGCGTGCACGAGGCGATCGGCGTTCTGGGCGCGGTCAGCGTCGCCACCGCCTGCGTGACGCCCGGCTCGGTGGCCGCGCAGGTCGCCGGCCTGACACCGCGCGCCGGGGTGCAGCGACTCGAGATCGAGCACCCCACTGGATTCTTCACGGTGGAGATGGACGTCGAGCTCGCGGGCAACAGCGTCACGGTGAAGCGCTCCGCGCTGCTGCGCACCGCGCGCAAGCTCATGCAGGGGCAGGTGTTCGTGCCGGCGAGCGCGTGGAGCGGGACATGACCGCGGGCATGCGCCGCGTGGCGCTCATCGGCTTCGGTGAGGTCGGCCAGGTACTGGCGAACGACCTGCACCGGGTGGACGGTGTGGAGCTCTCAGCCTGGGATCGGCTCTTTCCCGTCGCGGGCACCGAGCCGCGGCGGGCGGCCGCTGCGCTCACCTTCCTCGCCGCGGCGGGCGACATGGGCGAGGCGGTGCGCGACCGCTGCCTCGTCATCTCCGCCGTCACCGCGGGCGAGTGCCGCGCCGCGGCCGAGGAAGCCGCGCCGGCGCTCACCCCCGGCGCGTTCTATCTCGATCTCAACTCGGTGTCACCCCGCACCAGGACACGGGCGGCCGCCGTGATCGAAGACGCCGGCGGCCGCTACGTGGAGGCCGCGGTCATGTCGCCCATCGCGCCGCAACGCGTCGCCGCGCCGATCTGGCTCGGCGGTCCTCACGCCCGCGAGTTTCTGCCGATCGCGCACTCGCTCGGCTTCTCCGGCAGTGCGGTGTACTCGGACACCCTCGGCGCGGCCTCAGCGGCCAAGATGTGCCGCAGCGTCATCGTCAAGGGCATGGAGGCGCTGCTCGCCGAGTCGCTGCTCACCGCGCGCCGTCATGGTGTCGAGGACGTGGTGCTGGCCTCGCTCCGGGATCTCTTCCCCGTCGGCGACTGGCGGGCGCTGGCGCGCTACATGATCTCGCGCTCCCTGCAGCACGGCCGCCGCCGGGCCGAGGAGATGCGCGAGGCGGCGCGCACGGTGGCGGAGGCCGGCTTCGAGCCCTGGATGAGCGCGGGCAGCGTCGCGCGGCAGGAGTGGGCCGCCGGGCAGACGGCCGCGCTGCGCGCCGAGTCTCTCACCGACCTGCTGGACGAGATGCTCGCGCGGACCCCGGCACCGGGCACGGCACGCGAGGCCGCGGCCGAGCCACCCAAGGAGGCGGCATCGCGATGATCATCGATTGTCATGGCCACTACACGACCGCACCGGCGTCGCACCAGAAGTTCCGCGACGCGCAGATCGCCGGCCTCAAGCACCCGTCGGCACCGCCGGCGAGGGCCGCCGCGATCTCCGATGACGAGATCCGCGAGACCATCGAGAAGAACCAGCTGCGGCTGCAGAAGGAGCGCGGCTCGGACCTCACGCTGTTCTCACCGCGCGCCTCGGCCATGGGCCACCACGTCGGCAACGAGGCGATCTCGCTCGCCTGGACGCGCGCCAACAACGATCTCATCCGGCGCGTGGTAGACCTGTACCCGGAGAATTTTGTCGGCGTCTGCCAGCTGCCGCAGTCGCCGGGCGTACCGATCGCCAACTCCGTCGCCGAGCTCGAGCGCTGCGTGCGCGAGCTGGAGTTCGTCGGCTGCAACCTCAACCCCGACCCCTCCGGCGGACACTGGACCTCGCCACCGCTCACCGACCGGCACTGGTACCCCTTCTACGAGAAGCTGGTCGAGCTCGATGTCCCGGCCATGGTGCACGTGTCGGCGTCCTGCAATCCGAACTTCCACGCCACCGGGGCGCACTACATCAACGCCGACACCACGGCGTTCATGCAGTTCATCGAGGGCGACCTGTTCCGGGACTTCCCCACGCTGCGCTTCATCATTCCGCACGGCGGCGGAGCGGTGCCCTATCACTGGGGCCGGTACCGCGGGCTCGCCGACATGCTGAAGCGCCCGCCGCTCGAGGAGCACGTGATGAGGAACGTGTTCTTCGACACCTGCGTGTATCACCAGCCGGGCATCGATCTGCTGGCGCGGGTGATCGACATCGGCAATATCCTCTTCGGCTCGGAGATGGTGGGCGCCGTGCGCGGGATCGACCCGCGCACCGGCCACTACTTCGACGATACCCGGCGCTACATCGACGCGCTCGCGATCCCGGCCACCGACAAGGAGCGCATCTTCGAGAGCAACGCGCGGCGGGTCTTCCCGCGCCTCGACGCCAGGCTCAAGGCGAGGGGTCAGTGATGCCACCGGCGATCATCCGACCCGGGGATGCGGCGTGGCCCGCGAGCGCGGCCTCGGGCCCCTTCACCATGGACCGCGACTGGCTGCCCTTTCATCCCGCGCCGCGCCGGCCGCGGTTCGCGCCCCCGCCAGGCGCGGTCGACGCGCACTGTCACGTGTTCGGGCCCGGCGCGGAGTTTCCCTATGCCCCGGAGCGCCGCTACACGCCCTGCGATGCGCCGAGCACCAAGCTGTGGGGCCTGCGCGAGTATCTCGGCTTCGAGCGCAACGTCATCGTTCAAGCCACCTGCCACGGCAGCGACAATCGCGCCGTGGTGGACGCGCTGCGCAGCGCGGCCGGACGCGCGCGCGGGGTGGCGACGGTTGCCGCCGGGGTGAGCGACCGCGAGCTGGCCGAGCTCGATGCGGCCGGGGTGCGCGGCGTGCGCTTCAACTTCGTGAAGCGGCTCGTGGATACGACGCCGCGGGAGGTGCTGCTCGAGATCGCCCGGCGCGTGGCGCCGCTCGGCTGGCACGTGGTGATCTATTTCGAGGCCGCGGAGTTGCCGGAGCTGTACGATTTCTTCGCCTCGCTGCCGACTACGGTAGTAGTCGATCACATGGGACGGCCGGACGTGACGAAATCCGCCGACGGGCCCGAGTTCGAGCTGTTCGTGAGGCTGCTGCGCGAGCATCCCAACATCTGGTCGAAGGTCAGCTGCCCGGATCGGCTGTCGCGCAGCGGACCGCCGGACTACGCCGACGTCGTGCCCTTCGCCCGGCGCATCGTCGAGACCTTCCCGGAGCGCGTCCTCTGGGGCACGGATTGGCCGCATCCGAACCTGAAGCCGCGCATGCCGGACGATGGCGACCTGGTGGATTTCATCCCGAAGATCGCCACCACCCCCGCGCTGCAGCGGCAGCTCCTGGTGGATAACCCGCGGCGCCTCTACTGGAGCCGTTGAGGAGGACTCGTGAGACTTCATTCACTCGGAGCGTCACCCTGATGGCGCGCGTCACGGCGGGTGTCACCACGTCGCACGTGCCGGCGATCGGCGCAGCCCTCGATAAGGGCAAGTCGCAGGATGCGTATTGGGCGCCGATGTTTGCCGGCTACGACTTCTCGCGGCGCTGGATGGCCGAGCAGAAGCCCGACGTCATCCTGCTGGCCTACAACGATCACGCCAGCGCCTTCAGCCTCGACATCGTGCCGACGTTCGCCATCGGCTGTGCGGAGCAGTTCGCCCCGGCGGACGAGGGCTGGGGCCCGCGCCCGGTGCCGGTGGTACGGGGCCACGCCGAGCTCGCCTGCCATATCGCCCAGTCGGTGATCCAGCAGGATTTCGATCTCACGATCGTCAACCGCATGGACGTCGACCATGGCCTCACGGTGCCGCTGTCGCTGCTGTTCGGACAGGTGCCGGCCTGGCCGGCGCGCGTGATCCCCTTTCCCGTCAACGTCGTCCTCTATCCGCCCCCCTCGGGGCGCCGCTGCTACGAGCTCGGTAAGGCGCTGCGCCGGGCGGTGGAGTCCTTCCCCGCCGATCTCAACGTCCAGGTGTGGGGCACCGGCGGAATGAGTCACCAGCTGCAGGGTGCGCGCGCGGGCCTCATCAACCGGGAGTGGGACGCGCGCTTCATCGAGGGGCTGATCAACGATCCGGAGACCCTCACGCGCATACCGCACCTCGAGTACGTGCGCGATGCGGGCTCGGAAGGCATCGAGCTGGTGATGTGGCTCATCATGCGCGGCGCACTCAACGACAAGGTGCGCACCGTGCACCGCTTCTACCACGTGCCCGCCTCGAACACGGCGGTGGGTCACCTCATCCTGGAGAACCTGCCATGAAGATCGTGCTCGCGGGCGCCGGCGCTTTTGGCGTGAAGCACCTCGAGGCCATCAGGGCCATCGGCAAGGTCGAGGTGGTGTCGCTGGTCGGACGCGTCCTCGAGCCCACCCGTGCGGTGGCGCAGAAGTACGGCGTGCCGCATGCCACGACCGAGCTGGCCGAGGCCCTGAGTCTCCCGGGCGTGGAGGCTGCCATCCTCGCCACCCCGACCCAACTGCACGCCTCACAGGCCATCACCTGCCTCAAGGCGGGCAAGCACGTCCAGGTCGAGATACCCCTCGCCGACAACTGGCCCGACGCGCTCGCGGTCGCCGAGCTGCAGCAGCGCACCGGCCTCGTCTGCATGGTCGGCCACACGCGGCGCTTCAACCCCTCGCACCAGTGGATCCACCAGCGCATCACCCGGGGCGAGCTCGCGATCCAGCAGATGGATGTGCAGACCTATTTCTTCCGCCGCACCAACATCAACGCGCTGGGTCAGCCGCGCTCGTGGACCGATCACCTCCTGTGGCACCACGCCGCCCACACGGTCGACCTGTTCACGTACCAGGCGGGCTCGCCGATCTCCATCGCCCACGCGGTGCAGGGCCCGATCAGCCCGACGCTCGGCATCGCCATGGACATGTCCATCCAGCTCAAGAGCGCGAGCGGGGCCATCTGCACGCTGTCGCTGTCCTTCAACAACGACGGGCCGCTCGGCACCTTCTTCCGCTACATCTGCGACCACGGCACCTACATTGCGCGCTACGACGATCTCATCGACGGCAAGGATCAGAAGATCGACGTGTCGCACGTCGACGTATCGATGAACGGCATCGAGCTGCAGGACCGGGAGTTCTTCAGTGCCATCCGCGAGCGTCGCGAGCCGAACGCGAGCGTCGCGCAGGTCCTGCCCTGCTACCGGACGCTGGCCGAGCTCGAGCGGCAGCTCACGACCTGACGGCGAAAGGGGAAGCTATGGGCCAGGTGGTCTTTGGTCAGCCGGACGATGGCATCATCCAGATGGCTTACGTCGTGGCGGATCTGCACGCCGCGATCGAGCACTGGACGCGGACGCTGCGCATCGGCCCGTGGTTCGTTCTCGAGCACTTCACCGGTGAGAGTCCGGTCTATCGCGGGCAGCCCTCGCGCGCGGAGATCACGCTGGCGATGAGCTTTGCCGGACACATGAACATCGAGCTCATCCAGACCAGGAACGACGCACCGTCGGTCTACCGCGAGCTGATCGAGCGGCGCGGCTATGGTTTCCATCACTGGGGTGTCGCGACATGGAACTTCGATGCCGCCGTGGCGCAGTACGAGCGCGCCGGCTACCCGCTCGCCTTTCGCCTGGCCGTCCCGAGCGGCGGTCGGGTGGGGTACATGGACACGACGGCCGTTCTGCCGGGTTACACCGAGCTCATCGAGCTCGGTGGCGCTTTTGACCAAGTGTTCGGCCGCTTCTACCGTGCCAGCGTCGGCTGGGACGGCAAGGATCCCGTTCGCTCGTTCATCTAAAGGCCTGGAACCGTGGCCGCGGGCTCAGGCCGCATTCTCGAGTAACAGCAGTCCGGCCCCCGTGTTCGAGATCGGAATGTGATAGTTGCGATGCAGGCACCTGACCGGCCCGCGCAATGCGCCGCGCATCATCAGCCACGTGATGACCTCGACCCCCTGGCTGCCGGCCTGCTCGACCAGGTCGCGGATCGAGTAGCGCGTCAGTGCCAGCGGATCAGCGATGATCTTCTCCATGCACATCAGGTCGAAGTCCCGATTGATGAAGCCGGCACGCTCGCCATCGAGCTGATGCGACAGTCCCCCGGTGGCGAGAATGACCACGCGCAGCTCCTGCGGGAATGAGGCGATGGCCTTTCCCACGGCGCAACCGAGCTTGTAGCAGCGCTGCGGCGTCGGCAGGGGATGCTGCACGGTGTTGACACTGATCGGCAGGGTCTTGGGCAGCCGGCGGCGCCCGGGCCACAACAGGCCCATCGGCACCGTGAATCCATGGTCGACCAGCATCTCCTGGCAGCTGGTCACGTCGAACTCATCGGCCACCAGCGACTCGATCAGGTGCCACGAGAGCCCGGGATGTCCCGGAAACGGCGCCACGGGCTCGAGCCCCCAGCCCTCATCGGCGTTACGGTACTCCGCTGCCGCACCCACCGCGAAGGTCGGCATCTTGTCGAGGAAGAAGTTGAGGCCGTGATCGTTGTAGATCACCACAGCCACCTCGGGCCGCATCCGCTCGAGCCAGGCATTCACCGGCGGATAGCCGTCGAAAAACGGCTTCCAATACGCATCACCCTGCAGACTGCGCGCCATCGCAGCGCCGATCGCCGGGATGTGGGACGTCGCAACGGCACCGATGATGCTTGCCATGAGCCTTAGCCGCGTGCGGCGACGAGCTTCGCCTTGAAGTCCTCGACACTCATACCGGTCTGCTGGGCCCCCACGTCCTGAACGTTGAGCCCGAAGATTCCGGCAAACTTGGCCAGGTAGTAGATGTTGCCACCGGCTGCGATCATCTCGAGGACGTTGCGCCTGGCTACGGCGCGACGCTGCGGCTCGGTCAGGCCGAAGCGCGCACAATACGCCGCCTCGTCCTTGAGGAAGGCCGCGCGGTTCTCGGCATGGTTGAAGGAGTAGCACATCTTGTTGAGCGCATAGCCCTTCATGGCCTGCCGGCCGTCAAACAGCGTCGTACCCCAGATTTCCGGCTCGCTGACCATGCGCCCCCTAGCCTGCGGCGCACGCTGACACATCTTTGGCCGCGTCGGGATCGTGGTTGTCACGTATATCGGGCAGCAATTCGCCGGGAGACGTGCCAAGGCTGCCGGGGGCGCGCCAGCCGCCAGCCGCTCGGGTAGAGTGCAGTGCCATGCGCTACGAACAACGTCTGATCTGGGTGCTCGGCATCACCTTCGGGTTCCTGTTCTTCGACCGCAATGCGGCCGCGTTCCTGATGCCGTTCATCGTCAGGGACCTGAGCTTCACCAATCAGCAGGTCGGACTGATCGCCTCCGCGCTGTCCTTCACCTGGGCAGTCTCGGCGTTCCTCGGCGGCGCGCTATCGGACCGCACCGGCAGCCGTAAGCCGATACTGCTCGCAAGCGCCGTGGCCTTTTCGCTGTGCTCGGTTCTCTCGGGTCTGGCGGGATCGTTCCTCGCGCTGTTCGCCACGCGGCTTCTCATGGGGCTCGTCGAAGGACCGTTCATGCCGGTGTGCCAGTCGCTGCTGGCCGCCGAATCGGACCCCGGCAAGCGCGGTCACAACATGGGCGTGATGCAGAACTTCGGCAGCAATTTCCTCGGCTCCTGCGTCGCACCCCTCGTCCTGGTCGCCATCAACGACCATTCGAGCTGGCGCGTGGCGTTCTTTCTGGCCGGCGTCCCGGGACTCATCATGGCGGGGCTGATCGCGCGCTACGTGCACGAGCCGCACAAGCCGCCGCGCGCCGCCGGCGACGGCGGCGCTGCGGACTCCGCCATCAGCTATCTCGCGATGCTCAAATCCCGCAACATGCTCCTGTGCGTGATCATGTGCATCTTCATGGTGTCCTGGATGGTGCTGGGATGGGCCTTTCTGCCGCTCTTCTACATGAAAATGCGTCAGCTGAGCTCGGGCGAGATGAGCGTGCTCATGAGCCTGCTGGGACTCTCGGCCGCATTCTTCAGCTTCGTGGTTCCGGGGCTCTCGGACCGGCTCGGTCGCCGGCCCGTCGTGGCCGCCTGCAGTCTCATCGGCGTGCTGGTGCCGCTCGCCGCACTCTACTGGCACGGCTCGCTCTATCTGCTGGGTGCGCTCGTCTTCATCGGCTGGGCGGCGAGCGGCACACTGCCACTCCTCATGGGAACCATCCCATCCGAGACCATCCCGACGCGCTACGTCGCCACCTCCATGGGGCTCACGGTGGGAATCGGCGAGATCCTGGGTGGTGTCAGTGCCCCGGCGCTTGCGGGCACGGCCGCAGATCACTACGGCCTGACGGCGCCGCTTTTCATCCAGGCAGCCTGCGCGCTCGCCGGCGCAGTGACGGCGCTCGCTCTGAAAGAGACGGCACCGCGGCGGCGTGCGCCCGCGGGCGAGTCGCAGCTTGCGACCTGAGCGGGATGCGCGCACCGTGCCGGCCATGAGCGTCACGGTGCGCGAAGCGGTGTTCCGGCTGCTGCGTCAGTTCGGCATCGACACCATCTTCGGCAATCCGGGCTCGACCGAGCTGCCGATGTACCGCGACTTCCCGGCCGATTTCCGCTACGTGCTGGGGCTGCAGGAGTCGGTGGTCGTCGCCATGGCGGACGGCTTCGCGCAGGCGCGCGGCGGCGCCGCGTTCGTCAACCTGCACTCGGCGATCGGCGTGGGACACGCCGCCGGCAGCCTCTTTACCGCGTATCGAAACCAGTCGGCTCTGGTCGTGACGGCCGGGCAGCAGGCACGCTCGATCCTGCCCTTCGAGCCGTTCCTATATTCGGCGGAGGCACCGAACCTGCCGCGGCCGTACGTGAAGTGGAGCAGCGAGCCGGCGCGTGCCGAGGACGTTCCGGCGGCCATCGCGCGCGCCTTCTTCACCGCCCTGCAGCCGCCGCGCGGCCCGACCTTCGTGTCGATTCCGGTCGATGACTGGGAGCGGACCTGTCTGCCGCTGCCGGCGCGCGAGGTCGCGAGCCGGGTGGCCGGCGATCCGACGCTGCTGGCGCGCGCCGCAGCCATGTTGAGCGCCGCGCAGCGCCCGGTGCTGGTGGCCGGCGCCTCGGTCGCCCGCGACCAGGCGTGGGACGATCTGATCGCGCTCGCCGAGCATCATAAGGCGCCCGTGTGGGTCAGCCCGCTCTCCTCGCGCAACAGCTTTCCCGAGCGCCATCCCCTGTTCGCCGGCTTTCTGCCGGCGGACCGCGAGCAGCTGGTCGCCCGCCTCGCCGGCCACGACCTCGTCGTAGTGCTGGGCGCGCCGGTCTTCACCTATCACGTCGAAGGACACGGGCCGCACGTCCCGGAAGGCGCGGCGCTCGTGCAGCTCACCGATGATGCGGCCGCCGCCGCGCGCGCGCCGGTAGGCCTCGCGATCGTCACCGACCTCGCGCTCGGTATTCGGGCACTGCTGGCCGGCGAGGCGCCGGCGCGGCCGGACCCGCAGCGGCGCGCACCCGCCGCCCCGCTGCCGGCGGATCGCCTCACCGACAGCTACCTGCTGCAGCAGATCGCCGCGCTCAGGCCCGCCGGCAGCGTGGTGGTGGAGGAGGCACCGAGCAGCCGCGGCGCCATGCAGGCTCGCCTGCCGATGCTCGAGCGCGACTCCTTCTATACGTGCGCGAGCGGCGGACTGGGCCACGGCCTGCCGGCCGCGGTGGGCGTGGCGCTCGCGCGCCCCGATCGCAAGGTGATCGCGCTGCTCGGTGACGGCTCGGCGATGTACGCGATCCAGGGCCTGTGGAGCGCCGCGCAGCTCGCCGTGCCGGTGGCGTTTGTGATCGTCAACAACGGCGGCTACCGCGCGCTCGAGCAGTTCGCGCCGCACTTCGGCGTGTCGCGCCCGCCGGGAACCCGGCTGCCGCATCTCGATTTCTGCGCGCTGGCACAGGCGCAGGGCGTCGGCAGTGTGCGCGTGACGCGCTGCGCGGAGCTCGATGCGGCGCTGCGCGCGGCGTTTTCCGCCGCGCAGCCGCTGCTGGTCGAGGTGTGTGTCGAGAGCTAGCGGCCGCGCAGCTCCCGCGGCCTTCAGTCCGCCCTGCCGAGCGTCCAGCCTCCGTCGATCGTGATCTCCTGCCCGGTGATGTAGGCCGAGGCCGGGGAGGCGAGGAACAGCGCCAGCCCCTTGATGTCGTCCGGGAAACCGACGCGGTGCATCGGCATCACGGCGGCCATCTCGCGCTGCACCTGCGGGTTCTTGGCGTGCCCGCCGCCGATGTTGGTGACGAACCAGCCCGGCGCGATCGCGTTGACGGTGATGTTGAAGGCGGCGAGCTCGTGCGCGACGCTGCGCATCAGGTGCGCGGCCCCCGCCTTGGCCGCCGGGTACGCGGCGCCGATGGCGGGCTCGCACTGATAGCCCGCGACGGAGGTGGTCACGATGATCTTGCCCGAGCGCTGCGGCTTCATGATGCGGGCCGCGGCCCGCAGCGTCGCGAACACACCGCTGAGATTGACCTCGATGACGCGGTTCCAGCGCTCGTCGCTGTAACTCTCGAGCGCGCCCCGCGGGTCGCGCTCCCGTGCACCGGCCCAGCCGCTGACGAAGCCCGGTCCCGAATCGACGCCGGCGTTCGCGAACACGATGTCGAGCCGCCCGTGGGCCGCCACGGCGGCGTCGAACGCGCGCTCGAGTCGCGCGTGATCGGAGATGTCCACGGCCTCGGCACGCACCGCATAGCCCTGCGCCGCGAGACGCGCGCTCTCGCCGGCGACGCGTGCGGCATCGACATCGAGCAGCGTCACACGCGCGCCGTTCTCGGCGAGCGCCTCGGCCATGGCGAGCCCGAGGCCGCTGCCAGCGCCGGTGACGATCGCACCCTGCCCGGCTACGCTGAATAACTCCGCAGACTTCACCCGCTCCTCCTTCCGGCCACGTCCACCACGATCTTCATGCCCTGCTGGCGGCGCAGCCGCCCGATCCCCTGCTCGATGAGCCCGTCGAAGGGAATCGTCTCGACCCAGCCATCGAGCGGATAGCTGCCGCGCGCCATCTCCGCGATGACCGGCGGGAAGGCGTTTACCGACAGCGCCACGCCCGTGAGGCGCACTTCCGGCATCAGCAGATCGAAGGGCGGGATCACGACCGGCTCATGGTGGATGGCCACCACCACCGCGGTGCCGTCGATGCGCGTGCCGTGCAGCATCGCGGCGAAGGCCCGCGCTCCACCGGCGGCATCGATCGAGGCGTGCGCGCCGCGACCGCCGGTGAGATCGCGGATTGCCGCGACGACGTCGCAGGCGGCCGGATCGAGCACGGTGCGCGCGCCGAGCCGGGCGAGCGCCGCACGCCGCGTCGGCGAGGGATCGACCATGATCGCCTCCACGCCGCGCCGCTTGAGCGTGAGAAAGACGCCCGCACCGATCGGTCCCGCGCCATGGATGGCGACCACCTGTCCGGCTTGCACCGCGCAGCGGTTGACGGTGTGCCAGGCGATCGCCAGTGGCTCGATCAGCGCGCCCTGCAGCGCCGTGACCCCGGGCGGCAGCGGGTGCGCCATGCGCCGCTTCACCACCGTGTACTCGGCGAGCCCGCCGGCGCGGTTGTAGCCCTGGATCGCGAGCTCGGGACAGTGGTTGTACTGGCCGAGACCGCAGTACAGGCAGCGACCGCAGGTCTCCACGGGCTCGACCGCGACCAGAGCGCCGATGGCGAGATCATCCACGCCCGCCCCGAGCGCGACCACTTCGCCACACAGCTCATGCCCCATGATCACGGGGTTCTGCACGCCGGTGAGCGGATGCGGGGTGCTGCGCGTGGTGACCGGGCCGTCGAAATACTCGAGCAGGTCGCTGCCGCAGATGCCGTTGTAGTGGACGCGCAGCTTCACCTCGCCGTAGCCGGGCTCCGGCTCGGGCACCTCCATGAGCCGCAGGTCCTGCCGGCCGAAGTAGAGCGCCGCGCGCATCGCCCGGCCCGCCTCAATTCCCGGGCGGGCGACCGCCCGACAGCATCATCTGCGCGTACTCCGCCTGCGACATGCCCGACATCTGCGCGGCGACGTACTGGAAAGTCTTCCCGTCGGTGGCGAACAGCTTCGCGAGGAAGTAGATGTTGCCGCCGAGGGAGATCATGCGGTTGTAGTCGCGGTCGAGCACCGCGCGCTTCTGCTCCTCGCTCATGGGCCAGCCGTCGAGGTAGGCGCGCTCGTCGGCCTTGAAGCGGGTGCGGTTCTCGGGCTTCATGAGCGACATGCAGAACATGTTGAGGTGATAGCCGATCCGCGCCTGGTCGGTGTCGAAGATCGTGGTTCCGGGAATGTCGGCGTAGGGCTTGCTCGATGACATGGGGTGCTCCGGCCTCAGCTTGAACGGCGGACCGCAAGGCGCTTGGGCGCAGGCCGCGAGGCCGCCGTGGCAGCCGCGCGCCGGGCGCGCACCCGGCGGCGCGTGGACTTTGGCCGCGCGCTGCTGCGCGGCGGGCCAGCCGCGGCACCGCCGACCCACTCCAGTACCTCGCGCAGCTCGCTGAGGATCGCATCGGGACGGCGCGAGCGCGGCTGTCTTCGCCACTCCTCGAGGTGCGTCGTACCCGTGGTCACGGCGAGCGCCAGCGCCCCGCCGCGGCGCGCCATGAGGACCTCGACGATCGGGTCATCGCCGACCACCGCCAGTGCGCGCATCGGCACACCGAGTCGTCGCGCAACGAAGCGCAGCGCGCGCACCGAGGGTTTGCCGGTGAGCGTCATGGGTGCGTGGGTCAGGCGGCGGATGGCGGCCGTGATCGCATGTGAATAGCCGATGGTGCGCCCCTGCCGGGTGGCGAAGAACGGCACGTCCGAAGCGACGCACAGCTCCGCCCCGCCCCAGATGGCCTGACAGGCCGTCTCGATATCCTTCATGCCGCATTCGGGATGCCAGCCGACGAAGACGCTGCCGACCTCCGTGGCGCCTGCCTCGCCTGTACGGACGGTCTCGATACCGGCATCACGCAGCGCCTGTCCCACGCCGGCACTGCCGAGCACCAGGGCGCGCTTGACGCCGCGGCTGCGCAGGTGATCGGCTGCGATGCTGGACGGAGTGATCATCTGCCCGTCATCCACCGGCAGACCGGCGGCGCGCAGCTTCGCCGCCTGCTCCGCGGGTGGATAGGCGCTGCCGTTGGTGAGCAGCGCAAAGGGCACCTGGCTCAGCTTGAGTGTGGTCAGAACCTCGACCGCTCCGGGCAGCAGCTGGTAGCTGCCCAGCGCGCGGTCACTGAGCAGCAGCGTGCCGTCGACGTCGAATACGAAGCCACGGACCGGGGTCCGCCGGGACGGGCGCGCGCCCGCGCGTGCGCCAGCGCTCATGCCGACAGCGCCCCGGAGCCCGCGCCGCCACGCAGCTCGAGCCGGAAGTCGCTCTTCACCACACTCAGCCTGGTGATGTTGCGCATCTTGAGGACACGGCGCAGCAGCTCCATCACCGGCTTCGACTCCGGGTCGTAGTGACGCGCCGCCGGCCCCGCGGCCCGCATCGCGTCCACCTGCGCGGCGGGCATGGTGGCCCGCAGCAGGAACTCCTCGTCCGACAGCTCGCGGCCAAGCCGCGCGCGCAGCTCCGGCAACGGCGGCATCGGGGGTTCCGCCCGCAACTCCGCGGTCCGCGGCAAGGCCTCGATGCGTGCCAGAACCTCGGGCGCTACCGGCACGTTCGGTCGGCCGAAACGCCCGAGCGCATAGCGGATGCCCTCGTCGGGAACCACGGCATAGCGCTCGCGGCCCGTCACATTGAGCACCGCCTGCGTCAGGATGATCTGTGAGAACGGCGTCATCACGATCGGCCAGCCGAGCTCCTCGCGCACGCGCGCCATCTCCTCGATGACCGCGCCTTCGAGATGCGCGAGCCGGTGCTCGGCGAGGTGGCGGCGCATGGTGCCGATCATGCCGCCCGGAAGCTGGTGGCGGAGGTACGCGGCGTCGAAGGACTGCGGGGCCCCCACGGGCAGCCCTTCCGCCTGCGCGATGCGGGTGAAGAAGCGGTTCACCTCCGTGAGCGCCTCCATGTCGACCGGCACCGTGTGGCCGAGCGCGCGCAGGTTCTCGACCACGCGCAGCGAGGGCGGATTCGAGATCCCGTCGGCCGCGGCGCCGGAGGCGCACTGCAGCGCGCTCACCCCGTAGTCCACCGCGTCCATATAGAGCAGCTCGCCGAGCCCGATGGTGCAGTGGGAGTGAAGCTCGAGCGCCTTGGCGCCGAGCTCGGCCTTCACGGCCGGAATCAGCGTGCTGGCGCGCCGCGGCGACAGCAGGCCGCCAGGGTCCTTGATGTAGACCGCATCGACCTCGGGACAGCCTGCCAGCGCGCGCGCGGCCTCCGCGTAGTGACGATCGTCGTGGATCGGGCTCAGGGTGAAGACCAGCGCCGCGATCACGAACTCGCCGCCGGCGCGCTTCACCATGCGCGCGCAGGCGATGTTGGACTGCGCATCGTTCATGGGGTCGGCCAGGCAGAAGCGCCGGATGCCGTTGCGCGCCAGCACCTCGAAGGCCAGCGCCATGAACTCGGGACTGGCGGTCTCCCAGGAGATGAAGCGGAAGCCGGTCGACATGAACTGCAGCGGCGTGGTGGGAGTGGCGGCCGCCATGAGACGGATGCGCTCCCACGGATCCTCGCGCTTGTAGCGCACCGCGACGCCCATGTGCGTCGAGGTGGTGAAGTCGATTGCCTTGAAGCCGACGCGCTCGAGGAGCGGGGCGACGGTGAGCGTCTTGGCGGTGTCGATGCCGAGTGCGCCCCACAGGCTCTGATTGCCGTCGCGGAGGCTGGTGTCGACGAGCGCGATCTCAGCCACCGGCGCTCCCCCGCGAGACGCGCAGCAGCACCTGCCCCTGCTCGACCGCCGCGCCGTCCGCCACCAGGATCTCGGCGACGGTGCCGCGGACCTCGGCGCGCACGCTGTTCATCAGCTTCATCACTTCGATGATGCCGATGACGGTGTCCTCCTCGATCATGGAGCCGACCTCGACGAAGGGCGCATCGCCGGGACGCGGCGCGCGGTAGAAGATGCCGAGGAGCGGTGCGGTGACGTCGCTGAGCGAGGAGTCGGCCGTGGCGGACCCGTCTGGCCGGGCGGGTAGCGCGGTCGCGGCGGGCGCTGCCGCGGCCGCGTGAGGTGCCGCGTCGTGCGCGGCCGCCGTCGCGCTCTCGGGGCCGGCGCCCCGGGCCCCGGCCCGCTGCAGCGTGAGCTTCAGGCCCTCGTGCTCGATACGCAGCTCGAGGAAGTCCGACTGCTCGAGCAGCCGCAGGATCTCGGCGACGTCCTGCGCGGTCAACGGCACTCGTGCTTCCCGAAGACGGACATGAGATGCATGAGCGGATCCTGCTGGGGCCTGGCGACCGGAGCGGCATCCTTCGCCGACCACACGGTCTCCGGACGGCTCTGCAACAGCAGCAGCGCGCCGCTCGCGCGGTCGATCGCCCACTCGATATCCTGCGCGCGCCCGTAGTGCCGCTCGATGCGGCGCGCGAGCTCGCGCAGCCGCTGCAGCTCCTCATCGCTCAGGCACGGAACGCGCCGCCGCTCCTCGCTCACCTCGACCGCCTCGATGCCGCCGGCTGCAGCCGCCACGTGCTGGATGTGCTTGTCCGAGATGTCACGCACCGAGATCTCGCCGGTGATCTTGCCCAGCACCCAGCGATCCGGGGTCACCTCGCCACCGACCACGGCGGAGCCCACCCCCCAGGCGGCCTCGATGGTCACCACCGAGCGGTCTCCGGTGGTCGGACTGCGCGTGAACATGACGCCGGAGGTACGCGCCTCGACCATGATCTGCACGACCACCGCCATCGCCACCTGTTCCTCGGGAAAGCGCTGCGTCAGTCGATAGCTGATCGACTCCACCGAGTAGAGGCTCCCCCAGCAGCTGCGCACGCGCCGCACCGTCTCCGCGAGTCCCCGCGTCCACAGGTAGGTGTCCTGCAGGCCGGCAAAGCTCGCCTCCGCCGCGTCCTCGCACGTTGCCGAGGAGCGCACCGCGACGGGCTGCTCGCCGTCCGTGCCGACCAGCCGCTCATGCGCTGCGGCCAGGTCCGCGAGCACCTCGGGAGGCAGGGCACTAGCCTCGATCCGGCGTCGCAGCGCACGCGAGCAAGCCGTGATGGCCTCGAGGTCGTGGGGCTCGAGCGCCGCTACCGCCGTGCGTACCGGAGCTTCGCGCTCGAGCGCCGCCAGGAAGCGCTCGAAGCCCGCGGTCCGCACGATATACCCGGGCGGCACGCTGATGCCGGCACGCGTCAGCTCGCCGAGACTCGCGCCCTTGCCGCCCACCTGCCCGCGGTCGGCAAGCCCGATCTCCCCGAACCCGGCGATGTGCGTGAGCGGGCTCACCAGGGCCGCTAGGAGAGCAGCGTGACCACGCCGCGCCCGCCGTCGACACGGATGCGCTGACCGTCCCGGATACGCGAGGTGGCGGTGCCGGTGCCGACGACTGCCGGCAGGCCAAACTCGCGCGCCACGATGGCAGCGTGGCTCATCGAGCCGCCGATGTCGGAGACCGCGCCGGCGATCTTCTGGAAGATCGGCGCCCAGGTGGGGTTGGTGATCTGGCAGACGAGAATGTCCCCGGTACGCACCCTGCCGATCTCCTCGACGGACCTCACCACGCACGCCGGACCCTCGACTACGCCGCTCGAGGCGGCGAAGCCGCGCAGCTCGCGGCTGGCCGTATCGGTCCCGGCGCGCAACCAGCTGTCGAGACTCTCGCGCGTGATGCCCCAGAGCATGACGATCGCCGGATCGTCGATCACCTCGGGTACCGGCCCGAGGGCGGGCGGCGTGCTGTGCTTGGCCCATTCGGCGATCGCGGCGCGCCGCGCGCTCACGATCTGCGGCCAGTGCTCGGGTCCCCGCGGGGGCGAGCCGTTCGACCAGGATGTCATGAGGTCGATGATCGCGGCCTCGAGCTCGAAATGCGTGAGCTGAAACACGTCCTCCTCGCGCGCGAAGAAGCCGTGACTCGCGAGCAGCGCCCCGAACTCGCGGATCTTGTTGAAGAACAGGTTGGTGTACCAGTGCTCGCAGTAGAACTTGTGGCCCTCGACGTAGGGGAATACCCGGTGCGCGAGACCGATCATCTGGTCGTAGGCCTGGCGCTCCTCTTCCGAGGCGAGCAGCTCGCGGTAGTCCTGGATCAACTGGCGGCGCTGCGACTGCAGCGTCTCGATCGGACGCTCGAGTGACTCGCCCGCCTTGAGGCGCGCGATGTAGCCCGGGAGTCCGGCGAAGGGCATGGACAGGTCGTCGTTCCACGAGCGGTGGTAGTGGTAAAAACCGTCGCCGACGTTGATGTTGAACCACGGATCGCGCGAGGTCGCGAGCTCCCCGAGCCAGCTGCGGCCGGCCGCGCCGCGCGACTCGAGCGCCGTCATGATGGCCTGCGGTGTGCGCCCGTCCTGGAACTCGGCGTCCACCCCGAGCTCCACCGCGCGGCGGGCCAGGCGGCGCACCTCCTCGTCGGGGCGGAAGATCTCCGCCTCGATGCCGGCCACCATGCGCGCGATGGTCTGGTCGCTGATCTCGGGGAAGGCCTTCTTGCAGAAGGCGAAGAAGGTCATGTAGGCGCCGTAGCCGAGCAGCAGGAACTCGAAGTGGTGGTGCCACATGCGGAAGTAGCCCTCGAGCGTCTTCTGGTAGATCTCGAGCAGCTGATGATTGGCGGCTATGCCGCGCCCGGCGTGCACGTTCGCGAGCGGCTCGAACTCCGGCAGCTCGAGCTTCGGCAAGGCCTGTGCCGCCTGAATCAGTGCCAGCATCTTCTCGCGCCATTGCGCGTAGAGGCGCTCCCAGTTGGCGTAGTAGTAGAAGGCACGCTGCTGGAACTCGCCGGTGCGGCGCGCAATCTCGGCCGGGTCGGTAACGGCGTTGCCGCCGATATAGACGCGCCCGTTGATGATGCGGTAGTCGATGCCGAGCGTGGTCGGGATACAGTGCACGCGCGTGGTCGAGGAGCCGAGGGCACAGTAGGCGGCCTCCGCGGTCACCATGTCGAAGGCCGACATGGGCTCGGGGAAATGCATCGAGTTGTAGAACCAGAACCGCTGGTCGTCGGCGGCGGTGAACTGCATGTAGTACGGGTAGGCGGCCTGCGCCGCTTCGGTCCCCGGCACCACCTTGAGCGAGCTCGGAGCAGGGAAGGCTGCGGTCTTGGCATTCATATTAAAGGGCTCCCGAGGGTGCTAAGCGCGTGGCTCGTCGGTCAAGCGTACGCTCGTGGCCACACGCACACCAGAATGTATGCCATGCTTACAATTTCGCCTAGTCACGAGAATGAGTTAAGCGATGCAGCCAGGTGATCTGCTGTGGACCCCGGGACCGGACCGGATCCGCCGCGCCAACGTGACGGCGCTGGCCGACTGGCTGGCGCGCGAGCGCGGACGGCATTTTGCGGACTACCGTGCACTGTGGCGCTGGTCGGTCGAGGACCTGGAGGGGTTCTGGCAGGCGCTGTGGGATTACTTCGCGATCGAGTCCTCGGCCCCGCATACACGCGTGCTCGGGCGGCGCAGCATGCCGGGCGCCGAATGGTTTCCCGGAGCCCGCCTCAACTATGCGCAGCATGTCCTGCGGCGTGAGCGCGCCGGCGGCGACGTGCTGCTGCATCTCTCCGAGACGCGGCCGCTCACCGCGCTCCCGTGGAGGACGCTCGGCGAGCAGGTGAGGGCGCTCGCCACCGAGCTGCGCGCGCTCGGCGTCCAGCCGGGGGACCGGCTGGTAGCCTGGATGCCCAACATTCCCGAGACCATGGTCGCGATGCTGGCGACCACGGCGGTCGGGGCGATCTGGGCCTGCTGCTCGCCCGACTTCGGCGAGCGCGGCACGCTCGACCGCCTGGCGCAGCTCGAGCCCAAAGTGCTCTTCAGCGTCGACGGCTACCGCTACGGCGGCAAAGCCTTCGATCGCCGCAGCCAGCTGCGCGACATCGCCGCGAGCCTCACCTCGCTCGAGCACCTCGTTTACCTGCCATACCTGAGTCCGGAGGACACGACGCTGCCGCTGCCATCGGCGCGCCACTGGCAGACGCTCTTCGAGCGGCCCGCGGTCCCCGCCGCGGACTTCGAGTACGCCCAGGTGCCGTTCGATCACCCGCTGTGGACGCTGTTCTCCTCCGGCACGACCGGGCTGCCGAAGGCGATCGTCCATGGGCACGGCGGCATCCTGCTCGAGAACCTGAAGAACGCGACGTTCCACTTCGACCTGCATGCGGATGACCGCGTGTTCTTCTACACGACGAGCGGCTGGATGCTGTGGAACTTCATCACCAGCACGCCGCTCACCGGCGCCCTGCCGGTGCTCTATGACGGGCATCCGGCCTACCCGGCCCCCGACGCACTGTGGAGGATGGCGGACGAGGCCGGTGTGGCCTCCTTCGGCGCGAGCCCGACCTACGTCGAGCAGCTCAGGCGCTCGGGCATCGTGCCGCGCGAGCGCTACCGGCTCGAGAAGCTGCGCACCATCAATCTGGCGGGCTCGCCGGCCACACCCGAGAGCATGGAGTGGTTCTACCGTAACGTGAAGGCGGACCTGTGGGTCGCCAACGGCAGCGGCGGCACCGACTGCTGCACGGGGTTCGTCGGCGGGGTGCCGACGCTCCCGGTGCGCGCGGGCGAGATCCAGGCGCCGCAGCTCGCGGTCTCGGCCAAAGCCTTCAACGCGCGCGGCGAGAGCGTCGTCGACGAGGTCGGTGAGCTCGTGCTCACGGAACCCATGCCCTCGATGCCGGTGCGCTTCTGGAACGATCCGGACAACCGCCGCTACCTCGAGACCTATTTCCAGGAGTACCCGGGCATCTGGCGGCACGGCGATTTCTTCAGGATCGATGCGCAGGGACGCTGCTTCGTGCTCGGGCGCTCGGACGCCACGCTCAATCGCTACGGCATACGCATCGGCACCGCCGAGGTCTACCGCTCCCTCAGCCTGCTGCCCGAGGTGCAGGATGCGCTCATCGTCAATCTCGACCTGCCGGGCGGCGGCTTCTTCATGCCGTTGTTCGTCAAGCTCGCGGAGGGGGTGGCGCTCGATACCAGCCTCGAGGCGCGCATCCGCGACACGCTGCGCCGCGAGTACACGCCGCGGCACGTGCCGGACCGGATCTATCAGGTACCGGGCATTCCCTACACACTCACCGGCAAGAAAATGGAGGTGCCGGTGCGACGCATCCTCATGGGCACGCCGGCCGAGAAGGCCGCGAACCGCAGCGGCGTCGCCGACCCGAGTACGCTCGACTTCTTTGCCGCCTACGTCCGGCGGCAACAGGACTACCGTCTCTGACAATGGACGCCGTCGCCTGAGGGGGCCGCGGCTCAGGCCTGACGCGTACGCCAGCCCTCGTGGTAGCCCTCGCGCGCCGCGCGGGCGTACGGTGTCGGCGCAACCTTCACCCGGATCTCGAGCTGGCGATGCGGCTCGACGGTCGTCTTGCGGGTGCCGCCGTTCTCCTCACCCCAGATGAGTGTCAGCACGTCCCCGATCTCGATGTCCGGATCGACGATTCCGAGTGACAGCGCCGTGCGCTCGTTGTAGCTGTAACCGCCGAACATCGACAAGCCCACCGTCCTGCTGCCCATGACGATGCGGTCGAAGGACGAGGACGCGTAGTTGCAGTTCGGGATGTCCCAGAACTTGTAGTTCACCTCGCCAGGCTGGAGCAGCGAGGCGAAGACCTTGAGCAGATCCTCGGCATTCCAGGCAAAGGTGACTTTCTTGCGGTGCGGCCCCTTGGCTTTCTGCTCGAGCGCCTCACGCCCGACGAAGTCGTGGTCGAACCTGACGAAGGGCCCATAGCCCAGGTCGTAGGGCGTGGTGTAGTAGTCCTCGATGTTCGCGCACACGAAGCTGCCACCGATCGATGCCGTCCCTTCGTAGCCGTCGGCCGGCAGCCATTCGCGGTACTTCCTCATGCGCTCGCCGGTGTAAACGGCCGGCAAGGGCGATGGGATCCAGCCGGACTCGAGTGTGTTGCTCGAGTAGGCACGCGCGCCCACCGGTACCAGCCCGAAGTCCCGCCCGGCCTCGAGGATGGCCGCGCGGATCTCCTCACCCTCGGCGTACGGACCCCAGATCTCGAGCCCCGGAGCCCCCGCCATCCCGTGCCGCAGGCAGCGGACCTTGCGACCCCTGATGCTGATCGCATCCATCTGGAAGAACTTCACCTGCGGCAGCGGCGCGCCGTTGAGCTTCTCGAGCACCTGGCTCGCCTTCGGCCCCTGGATCTGATAGCGGTAGTGACGGCGCACGACGGCCTTGCCGCGCGGATTCGAAGGGGAGCGCTCGTCGCGCACAGTCTCGACCTTGTAGCCGCCGGTCTGCGCGTGAAACTGAATCCAGTTGACGGTGGGCGTGCGGCCGACGAACAGCAACTCATCCTTGTCGAGGTAGAAGAGGATGCCGTCGCCGATCACGTAGCCATCGTAGCTGCAAGGCACCATCTGCTTGGCCCGGTTCGGGGCGAAGCCGGCAAAGCTGTTGATCGTCAGGTGCGACGCCAGCTTGAGGGCGTCGGGACCCTTGATCGTCACCTCCGACATGTGGTGTGTCTGGCCATAGAGCACGGCGGTCTTCTGCCAGCCGACCTGCTCGCTGCGCCAGTTGCTGAACTCGCTCGGGACCACCGGATAGACGTACGCTCCTACCGGCGAGTTGCGCAGCAGCTCGACCGTATTGCCCGACCGCTTGAGCAGACTCTCGAGACTCTCACCACTCATCGCTGCATCCCCACTGGCATTCATTGTTTGAGCTGCGCGCCCTGACCGGCGACCGAATAGAGCATCTTCACGTTGCGCGTCTTCTGGAACTCCTCCAGGGTCTCGCCGCGCATCGCGGCATAGACGTGCAGGTTCGTGATCCCGAGCACCGCCGCGAGCTTCTCCAACAGGAAGAAGATCACCCCGTAGTGGATGAGCGAGCGCCAGTCGCGCCGCCGCACGAGATCACGCTCCTCGGCCGTGAGTCCCGCCTCCGCGAACATCGGCTCGGGGTCGACGAGGAAGCGCCGCCGGAACTCCGGCTCGATCAGCCGGTGCAGGAAGCTGTTGAGTCGGTACGCCTTGACGCTGCGGTCGAGCGTGAACGGGTACGTGCCCGGGAGCTTCTCGATCCCGGCGAGCTCACGGGCGATGCGCTCGCGGAAGCCGGCAGCGGACTCCGCCCCGGTCACCGGCGAGTCGTCCTCGTAGATCACGGTGACGATCGGGGTCATCGACGGCAGGTAATAGGTGCTGTGGAGCTTACGCACCCTGGCGGACAGCGCGCCGCGCATGATCAGCCACATGATCACCTCCGCGCCCTCCAGCCCGCCCCGCTCGGCGTACTGGGCGATCGTCAGCTCGGCGAGTCGCTCGGGCTGCCGCTCGAGCAGATCGAGAAACTCCTCGTCCCAGGGCGTATTGTTGAAGCCCGCCCGCTCACCGTGTACCTGGTGGGCGAGCCCCCCGGTAGCGACGATCGCCACCCGGAGATCGTCCGGGTAGCTCTGGATCGCGCGGCGCAGCGACTGGCCGAGCCTGAGGCAACGCCGCGCCGTCGGTGTAGGGAATTCGAGCACGCCGACCTGCAGCGGGACGATGGCACCCGGCCAGCCGCCGTCGTCGTGCGGCCACATCACCGACAGCGGCGAGAAGCAGCCGTGGTCGAGAGGCTTCCCCTGAAAGTAGGAGAGATCGAACTCCTCCGCCGTGAGCGCCATGGCGATATGGCGGGCGAGCGCGGGGTGGCCCTTGACCGGGGGGAGATTGCGCGGCCCGCCGCCCTCATCGGCTACCGCGTACTCCTCCCCCACTCCGAGCGCGAAGTGCGAGTAGTGATCGAAGAAGAACGAGGTGACGTGGTCGTTGTAGATGAAGAACAGAACGTCCGGCCGCTTCTCCCGCAACCACTGCTGCACCGGCTCGTAGCCTGCGAATATCGGCGCCCAGAGCGGATCGCTCTGCTTGCGCGCATCCAGGGCAAAACCGATGGTCGGAGTGTGCGAGGAGCCGATCCCGCCCACGATCGTGGCCATGTCCGACTGACCTCGCTGCGCCCGGCCGGAGCCTCGCTCAAAGATACAGCTGCTTGTTGAGCGGAATGCCGTGCTGGCGACAGTAGGTCTCGTAGTGATTCATGAACCACCAGACATCCGAGGTCTCGACGAAGTTGCCGTGCTCGTCGTACCACTCGAGCGGCCCCTGCAGCCAGCCGAAGAGCTTCACCCCGTTCGGATCGTCCGTCACGAGCGTGTGCGTGAGCCCGGGCGTCTCGTAGATGAATGCCCCCGGGGTCGCCACCCAGTCATACTCGAGATAGCGCACGCTGCCCTCGAGGCAGATCATGACCACGGTGCCGCGATGCTTGTGCGTGCCCACGACACCTTTGGATTTGATCCACAGGATGTTGCTGAAGATGTTGTGGCGCACGTCGAAGGCGAGGTGGCGGATCGCCGCGTTGGTGCCGAACGGCACCCACGGGCTGTCCTTCTCCGACGCCCCGACGTAGGTCCCCGGCACGGCGTAGCGCTGAATGACGTCCCGGTAGGTCTCGGGAATGTCGACGATCTTGTAGGCCGTCGACGGCGGCGCCTTCATGCCCTTGGGAGCCGGGGTCTTCGCGCTCGACTTCTGCGCGCTAGATGTAGCCATGCTCATTCCTCCTAACTTGCTCTGCCCGCGTCAGCGCCCGAACTCCGCCCGGAGCGACACGTACCACATCCGCGGGGCATTGTAGTAACAACCGACCTCGCCGGCGCCGGCGTTGGGCGAGCCGGCGGTGCAGTAGCGATCATCGGTCAGGTTGGTGCCACCGAAGGCGAGGTCATACTTCCCATTCGGCGAGATGTAGTGGAGCGAGGCGTCCAGCTGTCGCGATGCGGGGCGGCGCAGCTCCGGCGTGTTCAGCGAGTCGTTCCACATCTCCGCGGTGTAGGTGAATGCCGCCAGGAGCCGCAGCGTGGCCTTGCTCGGCAACAGGTAATCGTAGGTCGGCCAGATCGACCCCTTGTACTTCGGCGTCTTCGGCAGCTTGGCGTCCAGCTGCGTCACGCCCGGCGGCTGTATGGCGCAGACCGGATGGGGTGGGTTGCCGACCAGCGCCGTCGCCGGGCAGACATTCGTGCCGTCCGGCAGGAAATACTGCGGGATGTTGGCGTTCGGGTTCACGTACGTATAGTAGGCATCGATGTAGTCGCCGGAGACGTTGATCTGCAGGCCCCCGCCGACCAGCCACTGCAGCTCGAGCTCCGCGCCTTTGATGTCGGCGTTGCCGGCGTTGGTGTAGACGGGAGAGATGCCCTGCTGGACGTTGAGCTGGATGCCGTCATACTTGGTGTAGTAGACCGCCGCGTTGGCGAGCAGCCGGTGGCTGAACCATTCGGACTTGAGCCCGAGCTCGTAGGTGCTCGAGTACTCGGGGTCGAATCGCGCGAAGGTCGGGTCCTGAATCACGGCCGAGAGGCGCGTCGTCCAGCCGCCCTGCTTGAAGCCCTTGGCCCAGCTCGCGTAGGCCATCACGTCGGAGTCGAAGTGGTACTGAATGCCGAGCTTGGGATCGAAGATGCCCCAGCTCTGGCTGTCGGGGGTCGCCGGGAAGTAACGCAGGTACGGCTGTCCGGTCGCGAGCGGGTAGAGCGCGGATCCTAACGGGAAGGAGTTGAGATCGCTCTGGCCACCGAGGAAGTCGGTCTTGACCTTCGTATAGCGGCCGCCGGCGCTGAAGCCCCAGTTGTTCAGCCGGTAGTCGAGGTTGAGGAACGCCGCGTAGTCCTCGTTCTGGATATCGTTCGACTGGTCATAGACGTACAGGATGCTCTCGAAGGGCACGTAGTCGTGCACGTAGCCGGCTTCCTTGAAGTAGTAGAGCCCGCCGACGTAGTTGAGGTTGTTGTCGAGGGCCTTGCCGATCAGCTGGAACTCCTGCGACACCTGCCACTGATGCTGCGCGTCGGTGACTTCCTGGAAGGTCTCGGGCGTGCCGTCGAGATCCGTGCCGATGTTCCACTTGATCTGCCGGTAGCCGGTGATGGACTTGAGGTCCATGCCGTTGTCGAAGCGGTAGACAGCGGTAGCCGAGCCGCCGAACACGTCATTGCGCGCAAAGTCGGGGCCGGTGGCATAGGTCGTGTCGATGCTGCCGGTTTGCGAGGCCGCCAGATCCCAATAGATGCGCGGCTGGTTCGTGCCGAGATAAGCCGTGCCGGGATGGTTGTTGATGTTGTACGGCCCGGGAGGCCCACCGACATAGCCGGCGCCGAGCAGCGGCGCACCTCCCACCGACAGCCCGGGCACGTGCGCCCGCGGCTGGCTGCACACGCCGGCAAAGAGGCCATTGACCGGCACGAACGTGGGTGGCCCGCCAGCAGCCTGAATGGCCGCCGGCAATGATGCTGCATCGTTGCTGATGCACAGGTTCCACAGGGTGGAGAAGGTGGAGAAGTTGAGGTTTCCCTGGTAGGCGTTGAGGATCGTGTACGGCAGCGCCGTCTGATCCTCGTGCGTCCAGTCGGCCGTGAAGGTCCAGTCGAGCTTGTCCGAGGCGTGCCACGTCATCTTGCCGCGGATGCTCGTCACGCCAGTCCCGCCCCAGGTGTCGGAGGTCTGGTAGCCGGCCTTCGGATACGCGGTATCCGAATCGACGACGAACGGCGTTTGTCCATAGGGTGAGTTGGTCGGATAGGGAATAGTCCGCGCCCAGCCCGTCTGGTTCTGCGAGGACACCGTGATCGAGCTCAGCACGGTGTCGGTGAGCGGGATGTCAGCGGTGAAGCCGACGTCGCGCCGGTTGTACTGCCCGCCGGTCACGGTGCCGACGAAGCTCGGCGTGCTGCCGGGCGTGTGGGTCGTCACGTTGATCGCGCCGCCGATGGTGTTGGCACCGAACAGCGTCCCCTGCGGGCCCTTGAGGATCTCGATGCGGTCGATGTCGAGCAGGTTGAGGTTGGCCCCGATCGTGCGTGCGAGAAAGACGCCGTCCAGGTACACGCCCACGCCGGGGTTCAGGTTGAAGGCGAAGTCATCCTGTCCGATGCCGCGGATAGAGGCCGAGAGCACCGAGCGGTCGCCGGAGAACGGCGAGGCGGCATCGAGATTGACGCTCGGTGTCAGATTGGTCAGCGAGTGGATGTCCGTCATGTTGCGGCTGACCAGGGTCTCGTTGGTGAACGCGGTCACCGCAATCGGCACGTCCTGCAGTTTCTCCTCGCGCCGCTCCGCGGTCACGATCACCTCCTGCAGCTCCTGCGCCACGGCCTGCGCGCAGCCGAGCACGGCGAGCACCGTGTACAGCGTCCGACGAGCGAACCCACCAACCGATATCCTGGAAGAGAGACCCATTGTTATTCCCCCCTGACAGATTTCCGCCCGCAAGGGCAGCTGAAAACTCCACCTTCGCCCTTCACTCACCCCACCGCCGGTCCGTGCTGTACGTCCGGCTCAAATCTCTCACCGCACCAGCATCAGGTGAGGCTTTACGTCCCGGAACTCCCCGGCGCCGCCGGAGATGTTGAGGTTCTCCTTGACCGGGTTCGTGTGCTCGCGCATCAGCGCCTCCACGCGCGCGCCCTCGCCGCGCTCCAGCGCCGAGACGATGTAGTGATGCTGCTTATGCGCGTAGGCCAGGGTCGCATACATCCCGGCGAGGCTCGTCTTATCGACAGCGAGTGCCTGCGGGCCGGCGAACGGGATGCGGGCGTTGCGTTCCAGCGCCTGCTGGATGATCGGGCTGCGGCACTCGCGCACGATGAGCTCGTGGAAGCGGACGTTCATGTCGACGTACAGCGCTTCGGCTTTGTCCGCGACGTGACCCTCGGCGAGGATCTGATCGCCCTCCGCCAGGCATTCGCGCAACGCCTGGAGCACGCTGCGCGATACGCCCATCTCCGCCAGGCGGCGTGCGGCGAGACCCTCGAGAACTCCTCGCAGGTCGATGGCATCGAGAATGTCGGTCGTGCTAAACCCGCGGACGACGTAGCCGCGGGTCTCATGTGCGGCGAGCAAGCCTTCCTGGGCGAGCACCGGCAGCGCCTGGCGTACCGGTGTTCGCGACATCCCCAGCAACTCGGCGAGCGGCGCCTCCGCCACCCGCTCTCCGGCCCTGAGCTCACTGCGCAGGATCATCTCTCGGATGCGCACGATGGCCCGGGTTTGATGGCGATTCATTCGATCGATCCCGCCCCAGATTAAAGAGCGCTCCGAACCAAAAAGGAGCGCCCGAAGTTTTCACTTTGGGATCCCAATTGTCAATTTCCCCCAGAATGATTTCATCACTGCCACCGAAAAAGACCGAGTTAAGTTGCTGATTTAAAAATTATTAGTGACCAATCCAGGAAATCTGATCGATCCCGTCGTTGCCTTCAGGCAACGCTGAATTGGGATCCCGCGGAACCTTTCAGCGGTCGCCCAGTGCTTTGTCCTCGTTGGCGCGCCGAATGACGTAGTGGCGGATCCCGTCGACTTGCTCAGCACTGAGGACGGGCGCGAAACCGACCATTCCCCGGCCGCGCAGGGCCCCGTCATGCACCACGCTCGACCAGGCGGCTCTGTCAGCCAGCAGCGCACTGCGACGGAGATCCGGCAGCAGTCCGCCGCCATAGGCCGCATCGCCGTGGCAGACGCCGCAGAAGCGACCGTACTGTCGTGCGCCCTCGGCGATCTGCTCAGGCGTGCCGCTGGGAGCGGGGGGCTCGAGCGGGCGCTGCGGCACCGGCTGCTCAGGCGGGAGTCGTGCCGTGCCGTTCAACTTGAAGACGAGCAGCCGCGACACGTTGCGGATGGGTCCGGCAACCTCGGAGAGAACACCCGGCGCGAGCGCCCATATACCGCCCCAACCCGCGAGCACCGCCACGTACTGATCGCCTTTGATCGAGTACGTGACCGGCGCCGCGATGATGCCGGTCTGCACATCCATCGACCACAGCTTCGCGCCACTCGCCGCGTCGTAGGCAGCAAACTCCTTGGCGGCGTTGCCCTGGAACACGAGTCCGCCGCCCGTCGCCAGCACGCCTCCGTTCCACGGCCCTTTGAAGGCCACGCGCCAGCGCTCTTTCTGCGCGACCGGATCCCAGGCGATGAGCGCGCCCTTGGTTGCCGCTTTCACGGCCGACCTGACGTTGGTATCGGCCGGCATCGCGCCGGCCGCAAAGTCCATGCCGGTGTTGAAGCCCAACGCAGCGGGTTTCCAGTGGGCGTCGGCCATGTAGGGGAAGCCGGCTTCGAGTGCCGGGATGTAGACCAGCCCGGTCTGCGGGTCGTAGGCCATGGGTTGCCAGCTGTGCGCCCCGCCCGCCCCGGGCACGACGACATACAGCTTGCCAGTCCTCTCGATGCGGGCCTCGGGATTCTCGATCGGCCGACCGCTCGCGATGTCGACGCCCTTGGCCCAGTTGACCGTGACGAAGTTGCTGGCCGAGATCAGCTTCCCGCTGGTGCGGTCGAGCACGTAAAAGAATCCGTTCTTCGATGCTTGCATCAGCACCTGGCGCGGCCGGCCGCCGAACTCGAGATCGGCGAGGATCAGGTGCTGCGTGGCATCGAAGTCCCAGGTATCACCGGGCGTCGTCTGGTAATGCCAGACGTATGCGCCAGTCCTTGGCTTCAGCGCGATGATCGAGGAGATGTAGAGATTGTCGCCGCCGCCGGGTGAGCGGTAAGTCTGGTTCCAGGGACTGCCGTTGCCGACACCGACGTAGAGCAGATCGAGCCGGGGGTCGTAAGCCATCGAGTCCCACACGGTGCCGCCGCCGCCGAGCGCCCACCATTCCCCGCTCCAGGTCTGTTCGGCGCGCTTGAGGTGCGGCGCGGTGTTGGTGCCGGGGCGGTCCGGCACGGTGTAGAAGCGCCACAGCTCGCGGCCGTCGTTAGCGTCGTACGCGGCGACATACCCGCGCACGCCCATCTCCGCTCCGGCATTGCCGATGATCACCCGGCCGTCGATGACACGCGGCGCGCCGGTGATGGCGTAGGCCTTGGAGCTGTCGACTGTCAGCTTCGACCACACCACCTTGCCCGTTCCGCGGTCGAGCGCGATCAGGCGCCCGTCCACTGTGCCGAAATAGACTCGCCCGCCCCAGGCGGCGAGGCCGCGATTGACGACGTCGCAGCAGAGTTTCACGCCCGCCTCACGCGGCACCCCAGGGTCGTATTCCCAGCGCAACTTGCCCGAGGCCGCGTCGTACGCCTTCACCTCCGACCAGGCGGTGGTGATGTAGATGGTGCCATCGATGACCAGCGGCGTAGCCTCCTGGCCGCGCGCGGTGTCCAGATCCGCAAACCAGGCGAGACCCAGGTCCCTCGCGTTGCGGGTGCTGATCTGATCGAGCGGCGAGAAGCGCTGCTCGTCGTAGGTACGGCCATGGGTGAGCCAGTCGGCGCGATTGCCGGCGGCCGCGAGCAGCGCCTTGGCGTCCACCGGGGGTGCCGTGGCAGCCAGCGCATCCGCCATCATTCCGGCTGAAGTCACGAGGGCGGCGGCGACCCATCGGCAAGCGAGCTGCTCAAACGGCGCTGCAGAGATCATGCGGCCCCCCGTTTCTTGTAAGTGTTGCATACCATTGGCCTGGTCGGCCGGTCAAGAAAGTTTGATCAGAAGGGATCACCGATCACGAGCCGCCAGCCCGAGAGCAGCCCGGCAGCGCGGTAGCCAAGGCCAAGACGCGGGACCCTCCAGCTGCCGATCCGCCAACCTGGAATGACGTCGATCGTGAAGCCCATCTCGAGCTGCGTGGTGCGAGTGCTGATCCCCGACGCAGGTCCCTCCGGCGGCTTGAGGTAAACGTCGGCGAACGCGTACGGGGCGGCCTCGAGCGCCCGGCCGCGCCACTGCCAGGGCAGGCCGTGGCGCAGCTCGAGTCCGTTGCGCAACCGCGTGAAGGAGTCATTCGGCAGCTCGCTGCGGTAGTGCACGCCGCCGTAGGCGAGCACCGCGCTCCACAGGCCGCGGCCGCCGAGCGCCCCGAAGCGGTAGTCGCTGCGCGCGCCGGCGCCATAGATCACTGCATTCACGGTGCTCGAGGAGGCGAATGAGGCGCCGGCCTTGAGGTAGGGATGGACGTGCCAGGCATCGCTCAACCAGTAGTCGAGCTCGACGCCCGGCTCGATGCTCAGTGCCCCGATCGAGCTCGGCACCTCGCCGTGCGCCAGGTCGATCGGCTGGAAGTTGAAGAAACCGAACGTGACCGGGAACAGCAGCTTGATGCCGGGACGCCCACCCCGCGGCGCCGCCGGGCGCAGCGGGTACTCGAGCGGCAGCTGGTAGACGGTGATCGCGCGTCCGTCGATCGCGTAGATCCCTGAGCCGAGCTCGCTCGCGAACGCGTAATTCGTGAGCTGCGTGTCGGCGGCGGTGGGCGTGGCGACCTGAGCCCCGGCGATGGCGACGCGCGCCAGCGCCACAGCGCAAGCCCAGGTGGCCATCCGCGTGCGCACCGCTTCGTTACCTATGTAAAGAAAGCGTGCGCATTAAGTGAAGCCCCGTGCATCACACCCTGCCTTCTGCTGCGGCGCACGCCTTCTGCAGCGGTGCCCTCCGGGCGAAGGCCAACAATTGCTTGTCTCCTGTGACCTACTGCGTGGAACCAGATCGCCCTCCACCACAGACTTTCCATGGGCCGATGTCTCTGTGTCTGTGGGGGGTTGCTCCGTGATACTGACAGCAGTGGGTTACCTGCTTCTCTTCCTCTCCGGCCTCTCCGTGTGCCTCTTCTGCTGGCTGACGTACGTCAGCCTGGCGGGAGCTGTGCGAGCGCCAAGATCACCCGCTCAGGATCGATTCCTCGAGCATGCGGCTCACGACATAAGGGGACCGATCGGAGCCGGCAGCGGCTAGCGGCGAGCGCCGTCGAGCCTCCCGCCCCTCAGGCGGCTTTGCCGCCTGGCTCCGCCAGCGCCGTCTTGAAGAGCGCCAGCATGCGGCTCCAGGCCTTCTCCGCCTGCTCGTCGTTATAGACGCGCGCATCGGGTGGGCACCACCCGTGCAGCGTCCCGGCGTACACCTCGATCTCCGCGGGCACCTTCGCTCTCGCGAAGGCATCCCGCAGCACGGTCTTCACCTCGGGCTGGCGCTTGTCGTCGTTCTCGGCGATGGCGAACAGGTACTGCGCCTTGATCTTGGGAATCAGGAGGTGCGGGCTGTCGGGCTTGTCGGTCACCAGCGCGCCACCGTGGAAGGAGGCCCCGGCCCCGATGCGCGCGGGAAACTCCGCCGCGGTGCGCAGGGTGAACGGGCCGGTCATGCAGTAGCCCATGGTGCCCATCCTGCGCTTGCGGTCGACCGAGGGCTGGGAGTCGAGCCAGGCGACGAAGGCCCTGGCATCCGTCACGGTCGTCGCGGGCGTCAGTGTGCCCGCCAGTGACATGAGCGCATCTCGCGTCGGCGCGTCATTGAAGTCCGGGTTCGCCGGCGCCGTGGGCGCATGCCTGGTCCGGTAGAAGGGGTTCGGAACCAGCACCGCATAACCCGCCTCCGCCAGCCGTCTGCCCATCTGCCTGAAGGCAGGCCGCAGTCCGAAGATGTCCGGCCACATCAGCACCCCGGGATGGGTGCCCTCCCCCGGGTGCACGAAGTACGCATCCGCCGTGCCGTCGGGAGTCTTGATGTCGACATCGGTCTCCTCGATCCAGGCCGCGCCCGCGCCCGCCGGCAGGAGCGATGCGACGCCCGCGCCGAGCGTGAAGGCTCCGAAACGCCGCCGCGACAGCTGTGCCGACTTCAATTGATACTGAATCATGTCGTCCATCGAGTCGTTGTCGCACATGGATACTCTCCGCACGCGGGACGGGCGCGCAGTATATCCGCGCGTCTGACGCTCGCGCATGTCAGCGCCGATGAGCCCCAAGCTCCAGCCGCCCCGGACGACGGTAAGTACCGATAGTTGCGCACGACGGAGCGTGCAAGGATTTTCCGCAGCCGGGGTCCTGGGGTAGTTGTGCGGGTATTGAAATTCGTCGCTATCGTGTTCGGCGGCGTCGTCGCGCTGCTGGCCCTCACGCTCCTCGCAGCACGGCTGCTGATCAATCCGAACGACTACAAGGACCGCATCGCCAAGGCGGTCACGGCGTCGACAGGCCGCGAGCTCGCGCTGCCGGGCGACATCCGGCTCTCGGTGTTCCCTTGGGTGGCGCTCGAGCTGGGTCCGGCGAGCCTCGGCAATCCGCCTGGGTTCGGCGCCGAGCCGTTCGCGGCGGTGCGGCACGCGGCGCTGCGCGTGAAGCTGCTGCCGTTGCTGCGCAAGCAGTTGCAGATCGGACGCGTGGACGTTGACGGGCTCGATCTGCGCCTGCAAAGGAATACCGCGGGCCAGGGCAACTGGCAGGGGTTCGGCGCCGCGGCTCCGTCGCCTGCGCCTGCGCCGGGCCCCCGCGCGGAAGCACTGCGGGAGCTCGCTGGCGCCACGATCAGCGACAGCCGCGTGAGCTACCAGGGCCTGGTACTCGAGCAGGTGAACCTCGAAGTGGGCCACGTGATCCCGGGTGCGCCGGCACCGGTCAAGCTGCGCTTCAATCTCGCGGCCGCGCCGCGCACGATCTCGCTTGCCGGGAAATTCAACCTAACTCCGGACGTGGCGAAGAGCGAGTATCACCTCGACCGGCTGCAGCTCGACGGCACCCTGAGCACCGCTCCGGGAGCGACCCCGGTGCCATGGGCCTTCTCGACGCCTGAGCTGAGCGTCGACGTCGCTCAACAAACTTTGCGCACGGCCGACTTCAGCGTACAGCTCGGCGCAGCGCATCTCACCGGGAGCCTCGAGGGCAGCAGCATCCTGGACGCAGCGAGTGTCGCCGCTGCCTTCAAGCTCGCCCCGGTCTCACCCCGCGAGCTGCTCGCTCAGTTCGGCATCACCCTGCCCCGGACGCGCGATCCCAAAGCACTGTCCACGCTCGCAGCCAGTGGTGACCTCGCCTACGGTAGCAATGCGCTGCGCGGGAGCAAGCTCGAGGTGCACCTCGATGACACAGCACTGCATGGCAGCGCGACGGTGACCAATCTCGACACCCACGCGATCGGCTTCGACCTGGCCCTCGATCGCATCGACCTCGATCGCTACCGCAGTCCCGCGCAGGCTGGGGCGGCCTCGCAGCCCGCGCAGCTGCCGGGCGGCGCGCTCAAGGCATTACTGATGAATGGGACGCTCACCGTCGGCAGCGCGACCGTGGCGGGCATCAATCTCACGCAGCTGCACGTGCGTGTCGCGGCCAAGGGCGGCGTGACGCACATCGCCCCGGCCACCGCAAAGCTCTACGACGGGAACTATACGGGCGACATCACCCTCGACGACCGCGGCGCCGTGCCGGCAATGAGCCTCAACCAGAGCATGACGGGTGTCGACGTTGCCGCGCTCGCCCGTGACTTTCTCAAGTCGCGGCGCCTCTCGGGACGCGGCACCATCACGAGCAATCTGACCACACGCGGCGGCACCGGCGACGAGCTGCTCAAGTCCCTGAACGGCCGCGCCACGGCCAGCATCGACAACGGCGCCATCGAAGGCGTCGACCTCTGGTTCGAGATCAACCGCGCGCTGTCTCTGATCCGGAAACAGTCGCTGCCCTCCGGCCAAGGCAGCGGCCGTACGCGATTCGATACCTTCGAGGCCTCCGCCGACGTGGTAAACGGCGTCGCCTCGACCCACGACCTGAGCATCGCCTCGCAGAACCTGCGGGTGACGGGACAGGGGACGGCGAACCTGGCTACCGAAGCAATCGACCTGCAGGTGAAAGCCACGGTCTACAAGGGAGCCGCTGGTGCGGCTGCGGGAACCCTGGCCGACATACCCCTCACCATCGCCGGGACCTTTACGAGTCCCACGGTCCGCCCTGATCTCGAGGCGATTGCCAAGGCCGGGGTGCAACAGCAGATCGAGAAGCACAAGGAGGAGCTGCAGCAGAAGCTGCAGGATCAGCTCAAGGAGCTGCTGAAGATCAAGTGAGGGGCAGCGCTCCGCACGGCAGCGCGGGGTCGCTTACAATCGCTCGCGACTGCAATACCTGCGACACGCATGAGACCCCCGGGAGCCGAGGTCGCGGCGCGCCCCGACATCGCCCGCCGGCTGCTGCCATGGCTCGTGGCTGTGGCGTTCTTCATGCAGTCGCTCGACACGACCATCCTCAACACCGCGGTCCCGGGCATCGCGCGCGCCCTCGGTGTCGCGCCGCTCAGCATGAAGGCGGTGCTCGCGACCTACACCCTGAGTCTCGCGGTGTTCATCCCGGTGAGCGGCTGGATGGCGAACCGCTTCGGAACGCGGCGTGTGTTCGCCGTGGCCATCGGGCTCTTCACGGCCGGCTCGCTGCTGTGCGGGCTGGCGCGCAACATCCACCTGCTGGTCGCGTTCCGCGTACTGCAGGGCTGCGGCGGCGCCATGATGGTGCCGGTCGGACGACTCACTCTGGTGCGCGCCTTCGGTAAGTCCGAGCTGGTGCGCGCCATGAGCTTCGTCGCGGTCCCGAGCCTCCTCGGTCCGCTGCTCGGTCCGCTCGCCGGCGGCCTGATCAGCGGGCTCGTGCACTGGAGCGTCATCTTCTTCATCAACGTTCCGATCGGCATCGCCGGGCTCTATCTCGTCGAGCGCTATCTGCCGGACTACCGCGAGACGGACACCCCGCCGCTCGACCTCACCGGCCTCGTGCTGTTCGGGTCCGGCATCGCCCTGCTGTCATACGTCCTCGAGGTGTTCGGCGAGCATCGGCTGAGCGGCGCGGCGATTACCGCGCTGCTCGCACTGTCGCTCGCGCTGCTCGCCGCCTACGGCCTGCACGCCGCACGCGCGCTGCACCCGCTGCTCGACCTGGCGCTGTTCCGCATCCGCACCTTCCGTGCCGCCGTGAGCGGCGGATTCTTCACACGCATCAGCATCAGCGGCATCCCGTTCCTGCTGCCGCTGCTGTTCCAGGTGGGTCTCGACTACACGCCGATCCAGTCCGGCCTCATCATGATGTCGCAGGCCTTCGCCGCCATGGGCCTGAAGGTGATCGTGCCGCGGATACTGGCGCGCTTCGGCTATCGCGCAGTGCTGGTTTCCAACACCGTGATGCTGGGAGTCCTGATCCTGCTGTTCGCGACCGTCGGAGCGGCGACCCCGGTCTGGCTCATCGTGCTGCAGGTGTCCGCCTTCGGCCTGTTCTCCTCGATCCAGTACACCAGCATGAACACGCTGGCGTACGCGGACGTGAGTGGCGTCGCGGCAAGCGATGCGAGTACGATCGCCAGCACCGGCCAGCAGCTTTCCATCAGCTTCGCGGTTGCGGTGGCTTCGCTGGTGACGGCGCTGTTCGTTCCCGACCGTTTCCACACCGCGCCGGGCGAGCTGCTGCACGGGATCCACGAGGCGCTGATGGTGCTCGGCGCCGCGACGATCGTCTCGACACTCGTGTTCCAGAGCCTGAAGCGCGACGACGGCAGCGCCGTGAGCCGCCACCGGGAGACGACGGGCGCAAGCTGAGCGCGCGCTACCGGACCTCGGCCAGCGCGAGCTGGCCCGCGCCGCTCTCCGCAAGCACGATCCGGCCGTCGCGCGTCGGCATCATGTTGCGCACCACGCCTCCGCCGGAGGGAATCGTCCACGACTGGAACTTCTCCGAGCGCGGGTCGAAGCGCACCAGGGTGTTCGGGCGCACGCCCGATTCGCTATACCAGATGACATCGTTCAGCGCGGTCATGCCGTAGGGCTCCGACGCCGCGCCGCCGGGAGAGGGCCATTCGCGGCTCGCGCCGCTCGAGGGATCGAGGCGGCCGATGCAGCCGCGCGCATAGTCTGTGTACCAGATCGCATCGTCGCTCGTGACCGCGAGGCGGCGCGGCCTCGCGCCTGCGTTCGGCAGGACGTATTCCTGTATCGCCAGAGTATCCGGATCGATGCGCCCGATACGGTTTGTGCCGAACTCCGCGAAGAACGGCACGCCGTGTGAGCTCACCACGATGCCATAGGGCAGCGCATGCGCGGTCGGCACTGGCACGAGCCGCACCGCGCCGCTGTCGGGCGCGAGCCGCCCGACGAAGTTAGCTGCCTGCACCGTGAACCACAGCACCCCGTGCTGATCGAAGACCGCGCTGTGCGGGTCGCGCGCCCGCTCGTCCGGCATCCGGTATGCCGTGACGCTTCCGCTCTTCGGATCGAGCTTGCCGATGTAGCCGGCCGAGTTGGCGGTGAACCAGATGTTGCCGGCGGCGTCCGCAACCAGCCCGTGGGGACCGGAGTCCGGAATCCTGGTCGGATACTCCCTGATCGTTCCCGTCACGGGGTCGATGCGTCCGAGGAGACTCGCGCGCTGGCCCGTGTACCAGATCGCGCCGTCGGCGGTCGCGAGCGGGTCATGGGGAAATGCGCCGGGCGTTGCCACGGCCCACTCCGTGAAGGACACGCGGACGCTTCCCGCGACGATGGTCGCCGGCGGCGGCGGCCGCTCGGGGAAGGCACGCGCCAGGTAGTCCGTCAGCACCAGGAGCTGCCCGGCGGTGAGAGCAACCCCGAGCTTCGTCATCCGGCCGATGACGTCCTGCCAGCCCTCGCGTGTGTAGCCCGGGTAGACCAGGCGGCCCGCATCGTGACAGCCGGTGCAATTGGCCGCGGCGATCTCCCGGCCATTGCCTGCGGGAAGCAGCTCGGCTCCCGCGTTGGTCTGACTCCACGCCGAGAGTGGCAGCAGCAGCGCGCCCATCGCGGCAGCCGATAGCGTTGTGCGCATGCAACTGACCTCCGGCGAGGAGGATCGGGGCTGTGATCGTACACCCCCGGAAAAAAACGCGCCGCCCGCGGGCGGCGCCCGTCCTCGTCAGTGGCGCGCTTGCGGCTCAATCGACCGGACGCTCCAGGCGGTCACCGACCACCATCGCGAAATGTCCGATGACCAGCGCGAACGTCACTCCAATCTCGATCCCAAACAGAACTTCCATGCCTCATCTCCCAGAGTCTGTCAGCGGCGCGCATTGTAGGGGGCGACCGAGAGCGACACAGTCCGCCATTCGGGAGAGTGCACAGTGCACACTGTGCAGGAGCACTGCGTCACACGATCGGCTTTACTAACGCGAATTAAGCTTGGCGCGCTGGAAGCTGTAGTCGGGACAGGTACTCACGGCCGCGAGCCCTGCGGCTGCGGAATCGGTAAAGTGGCGGCCCGTCACACCACCCCGCAGCAGCGCAGGGCTCCATGAAACTCGCTATCGAAGTAATCGGCTGGATCGGCGCCTCTCTCATCATCGCGGCGTATGCGCTGCTGTCTGCGGGCAAGCTCCAGGGCGACTCGCGTACCTACCACCTCATGAACATCTTCGGAGCGATCGGCTTTGTGGTGAACAGCGGCTGGAACGGTGCCTACCCGTCGGCCGCCCTCAACGTCGTGTGGATCGGCATCGGCGGCTACGCGCTCATGCAGCGCCGGCGGCCACAGCCCAAGAGCGGCGCCCCCGTTCACTAGACGCGACGTCGGCGAGCGCCCAGTCCGACTGCCGCCAACTGGCGACAGATTGCAAGCCATTTCAAACAATCGCCGCCCGTCGCGCGCTGCATGCCGCCCGGCCGAAGTGACTGCTTTGCGCGAACCGATCGGCTATAAGTAAGTCCAAGCCTGGATTTGAACGGGAGTCTCGATGTCATCACACCGTTTCGGAGTCGCCGCAGTGGCGCTGCTGGGAATGATGGCGGCGTCCGCGACGCCTCCGCCGCGGCCGGTCTTGAGACACCCGGCAGCGCCGGTGGGGAGCGCGCCGCTCATGGCCTTCGGTGGCCGCAGCGCCGAGCAGCTGGCGGGCGGCATCGGCGGCAAGCTCGATGCGGCGCTGGCCGATCTCACCCGCCATGCGTACCGCGCCCGTCCCGATCGTGCCCTTGAGGACCTGCACTCCCTGAGCCCGGCGGCGCGCTTCATGCAGCACAGCCCGGGAGCGGAGCCGCTGGTAGCGGTCGACGCGGTGACGCGCGGGGATCCGCAGCTTCTCAAGAATGCGCTCGTGAGTCTCGGACTCGAGCATCCCGCGGTATTCCGCAACGACGTGGGCGGCTGGTTGCCGGTGAGCGCGATCGATGCGGCCGCCGCGCGCGCTGAGCTCGTGTCCATGCGTGCTGCGCTGTGGCACACGCGCGCGGTGGTCGCCACCCAGGGCGACTTCGCCCAAGGCAGCAGGACGATCCGCACGGAGTGGCCGGCGCTCACCGGTTCCGGCATCACGGTCGGGGCGATGTCGGACAGCTACAACTGCTACTCCGTGTATGCGACCAACGGCCTGGCTCAGCCCCTCTACGCGCCGAACGGCATCACGACCGATGCGCAACAGGACGTAGCAAGCGGCGCCCTGCCCTCCGGCGTCAACGTGCTCGCAGAGGCAGGTCACGGGACAACGCAGGGCGCGTGTCTGGATTACAACGCGCAGGGTGGCCCGGCCTACTTCCTCCCCTACGCGGACGAGGGACGGGCCATGCTGCAGATCGTGCATGCCGTTGCCCCTGGGGCGAACCTTGCCTTTTACACCGCTGTGGAGAGCGAAGCCGACTTCGCCAACGGGATCGAGGCGCTCGCAGCAGCCGGCGCCGAGATCGTAGTCGATGACGTCGGCTACTACGACGAGCCCTTCTTCCAGGACGGCATCGTCGCTCAAGCAATCGACAAGGTCGAGGGGCAAGGCGTTGCCTACTTCTCCGCCGCCGGTAACGACGGCGAGCTCGCCTATGACAACACAGCGCCCAGCTTCGCAACCGCGTCCACCACTCCCCCCGGCGAGATGCTGCTCACGGTCGGCATGACGGGCACTACCCCGGCGACTGGCCTGCCCGTCTCCGTTCCCTCGCTGCTCCCGGGAGACTTCATCGTCGTGGTCCTCGAATGGGATCAGCCGTATGTGACGGGCGCTCCGAATAGCGGCGGCGCTAGCAGTCAGATCGACCTGTGCGTAGTCGGGGCGACGGGCCTCACGCTGCTGAACAACAACGCGCAGGCAGTAACCTCCTGCACCGGACCGAATGCGACAGGTGTCGATCCAGTGCAGATCCTGGTGCTGGCCAATCCCGCCACCGCCGCGGGCAGCTCTGCGCAGATGACGGTAACGCTCACGGTCGGCCTGGTGAACGGCTCGCCGGCACCCGGGCGCATCAAGCTCGCGGTGCAAGACAACGGCGCGGGCGCGGCGATCGATGCGCGCTTCGCAACCAACAGTGCCACGCTGCAGGGGCACCCAGGCGCTGCGGGCGCGGCGGCGGTGGGCGCGGCGTTCTTTACCGGCACAGTTCCGTGCGGCGCCGCGCAAACTGCCCTCGACCTCTACTCCTCCGAAGGTGGCGCGCCGATCCTGTTCGACGCTTCGGGTAACCGCCTCGCGACCGCCGTCGTCCGTCAGAAGCCGGACTTCGTCGGTCCGGACGGTGTCAATACCACGTTCTTCGGATTCTTCGGCGCCGCCGACATCTCGTCGGTCGCACAGTGCGCCAACAACAAGAGTTTTCCGAACTATTTCGGCACTTCGGCGGCTGCGCCACACGCCGCGGCCGCGGCGGCTCTGATGCTGCAGTCGAACCCCGCCCTCACTCCCGCGCAGATCTACACCGCGATGCAGAACAGCGCCGCGCCCATGGGTGGTGGAGCGACGCCTAATTACAATTCAGGCCACGGCTTCATCCAGGCGAGTGCCGCGCTCGCGCTGCTGCCGCCCGCAGCTCCCACCCTCGCGATCGCCCCAACGACGATCACCGCCGGCTCCTCGGCCACGCTCACCTGGAACTCGGTCAACACTACCGGGTGCAGCGCCACGGGCAGTTGGTCGGGAACCCAAGCGACTAGCGGCAGTCAGATGGTCACGCCGACGACCACCGGCAGCCAGATGTACACGCTCGCCTGCGGCAATGGCGCCGGCACCTCCGCCGCTACCAGCGTGAATCTCATGGTCCAAGCGGCGCCACCATCCTCGGGCGGCAAGGGCGGCGGCGGCGCGCTCGGCGAGTGGACGCTGCTTGCGCTCGCGGGCCTTGGCCTCGGGCGGCGCTCGCGCGCTGCGCGTGCGCGCAGGGCCGCCTAGTCGGCAAGCACGTCGGCGAACACGAAGCCGTCGCGCTCGACGACCTCGCCCACGCGCACGGCGATCGGCGCGACGAACATCGGTCCCGCCGACACCACGGTATGAAACTCGCCGTTCTCGCCGCACGGATCGACGTTGCGCGGCAGCTCATCGAGCAGCCGGCGCTCGAAGCGCCGTCCCGCAAAGGCGCGGTCGAGGCGCTTGGGGTCGATGCACGTGAGATGGGCCACGAGGCCGCCCGCGATCATGGCGCGCGCGAGCTCCGCCGTGTCGCGCCGCCAGAGCGGAAAGATCGCGCTCATGCCGAGCGCAGCGAGCTGGCGCTCGCGATAAGCACGAATGTCCTCGAGGTAGAGATCCCCGAACACGATGTGCCGCACGCCCTGCGCCTTGAGCCGCTCGCAGGCCTCACCGAAGCGCGCCTCGTAGATCTCGTTCGAGGAGGGGCTCGGCAGCATCACCCTGACGGAGGGCAGCCCGAGGGCTGCGATCTGGCGATCGAGGAGGCTCGAGCGCACGCCGTGCATCGCGACCCGATCGTAGGCTTCGCTCACCGTGGTGATCGCCCCCACCACCTCGGCGAGCCCTCGCGTGCGCGCCTCGTGAAGAGCGAAGGCGCTGTCCTTGCCGGAGCTCCAGGAGATGAAGGCTTTGGGCGGCGCAGGCACGGCTTCATTATCATCTGGAATCAATCTGTTAGAGAACCTTACGCGCGCACGGGACACCTCGGGCGGACCGTTTGCCGTCCTTCGGAGCACGGCGCATGATCTTAAATTGTCAACGGAACGCGGGCCCGCACGTTGAGCGAATGCGCGGCGGGCGCTGTGCGCTGCCTGGGGTTACGGAAATGACGAAAGGGCTTCTCGCGGGGCCGTTCCCCGCCATCCTGGCCGCTTCCCTTCTCTCGGGGTGCGCGCTGACGGTCAGAACCGACGTCAACAGGGCGGCGTTCCACCCGGGTCAGTGTCATACCTTTGCCTTCGTCGGCTCGTTCCGCACCGACAACCCGATGCGCGGCACGGTCGCCAATCCGGTGAACGAGAGCCGCCTGCGCGCCGCCATCACTACCCACATGCAGGCAATGGGCGTGCAGCTCGCGACGGCCAACGCCGATTGCCTGGTCGGCTACGGCATCGGCTCGAGCCTGGTGGTGAACCCCGGCTACTATCCCTATGGTGGCTACTGGGGCTGGGGTGGCTACTGGGGACCCTACTGGGGAGGCTGGTACGGCTACGGCCCCTACGTCTACCGCCAGGGCATGATCGGCATCGATCTCTTCGACGCGAAGACCCACGAGGCCCTCTGGCATGCGTCGGTCGATCAGGACCTCTACGGCGCCGCCGGCGCGGATGCCGAGCAGCGGATCAATGTCGCGGTAGACGCGCTGTTCGCGCACTTCCCGACCTGACTTTCGCCGGCACGGCCGCGGCCTCGCGGTGCGCATGCCGTTCGGGAGATGCTGCGCTCGCCCGACGGTGTTCTTGTCGCTCACCGGGTGCGCGGCGCAAGATCATTCGGTGCGCAGCCCCATCGGTCTCGGCTTCGTGTTCCTCAACGTACTGCTCGAGCAGCTCGGGCTGCCGGTGCCGGCGGTACCCACGCTGGTGGTTGCCGGCGCCGTGGCGGCCAGCGGCCGGATGTCTGCACCCACTCTCTACGCCCTCGCGGTCGCCGCCTGTGCCCTGGCCGACGGCACCTGGTATTTCGCCGGCCGGACTTACGGCGGCCGCGTCATGACTCTGCTGTGCCAGATCTCGCTCTCGCCCGACTCGTGCGTGAGCGAGACTCAGAGCGCCTTCGAGCGCTGGGGTCCCAAGGCGCTCGTGTTCGCGAAGTTCGTGCCCGGTCTGGGTCTGATCGCCCCGCCGCTCGCCGGAGCGACCCGCATGCACTTCGGGCGATTCATCGGCCTCAGCGTGCTCGGCGCGTGCCTGTGGGTGGGTGCGGCGCTCCTCGGCGGCGTGCTGCTGCGCACCCAGATCGAGCGGCTGCTGCCCCAGGCGGCGCAGGTGGGCGGCGCCCTCGCCGTGATCCTCGTGCTGCTGCTCGCCTCCTACATCGCCTATCGCTGGTGGGAGCGGCGGCGTTTCTTCACCGCGCTCAACATGGCGCGCATCAGCGTCGATGAGCTGCGCCGGCAGATGGAGGCAGGAGCCGCGCCGGTGATCGTCGACGTGCGCTCGAGCACCGCGCAGACGCTCGAGCTGCGCCGCATTCCCGGCGCCCGGCACGTGCCGGTACAGGATGCCGCGCGGCACTTGAGCGAGCTGCCGCGCGACCGCGAGATCATCCTCTACTGCACCTGCCCCAACGAGGCCTCGGCCGCCAAGGTGGCGCGGCTGTTGATGAGCCACGGCTTCGAGCGCGTGCGCCCGCTCAAGGGCGGGCTCGAGGCATGGATCGAGGCGGGTTACTCGGTAGAGACCATCAGCGTTTCGGTCCCGGGCGCGAAAGCGCCCGCCCCCGCTGCGCAGCCCTCTTCCTAGAACAGCGCGGCCGGCGGCTCCGGCGGGCGGACCCAGGGGCCACCCGCGATCGGCGCCCGAGGCTCCGGTCCCCCGGCCATGCGCTGCTCCATCTCGGCCCAGAGCGCGGCGTAGATGCGCGCCGCCTCGCTCTGCGGGGCGAATGCCGGCAGGGGTGCGCGCCGTACCGTCATACGCTCGATCTCGCTCCAGTAGGGCACCGGCGTCGCGAGGATGCGCGGAAACTGCGCGCGCGTCTCGGCCATCACCTCCTGATGCAGCGACCGGCGCCGATCGACCATCGAGAAGAACGGCAGCAGCGTGAGATCGGTCCAGCCCTCGCGCAGCAGAAAATCCCGCAACTGGCTCAAGACCCGCACCGACAGCGGCGAGGGCACGAGCGGCACGATCACGCTGTCGGCGGCGCGCAGCACGTTCTCCGTCAGCAGCGAGATGCCCGACGGGCAATCGAGGAACAGCGTGTGGTAGATCTCGCGCAGCGGCCGGCTCATGCGCAGCAGCCGCTCGGTCGGGTGGCGGCGCTCGGCAAGATGCACCGCGAAGTTGCGGTAGGAGAAGTCCGCCGGCAGGAGATCGAGGCCGGGGTAGCCGCTCGACAGCACCAGCTCCGGCAGCTCGCGCTTGCCGGCCACGAGCTTTTTTGCGGAAGCCTGCTCATGCGCCTCGACCTTCAGGCCGTAGGTGGCCGCGCCCTGGGGGTCGAGGTCCCAGAGGAGTGTCGCGTGCCCGGCGCACGCGCACAGGTAGGCGAGATTCACCGCGGTGGTGGTCTTGCCCACACCGCCCTTGATATTGGTGACGGCGATGATCCGCACGGCGCGCCCTTCAGGCGATCGAGCCCGGCTTGCGCATCATCTTGCCGATGTCCGCCAGGTGCGCCTCCTCGGCGGCGATCTGCGTGCGCGCGTACTCCTCGAGCATGATGCTGCGGCCATTCACCTGGTCGAGCAGCTTGCGGTACTCGGCCAGCCCCTCCTGCTCGTGGGAGAGCGCCTCGCGCAGGATCTCGTCGACGTTGTGCTTGTGAGTCTCGAGCAGCGCGCCGATACGCAGCGAGGGGTGGCCCCCGAGATTGGTGATGTGCTCGCCGGCCTGCACGGCGTGCGCCTGCGACTCATCCGCCTGTCCCCGCAGCCAGGCGACGATCGGGATGCGGTTGTGCCCGAAGATCATGAAGCTGTAGTGCAGGTAGCGCACCAGTCCCGCAAGCTCGAGCTCGAGGATGCGGTTGAGGGTCTCGACCACTTTGGACGTGTCGGCCTTGCTGAGCTCTGCAGCCATGAGAATCTCCCGCCGGTGCTGCACACGATGTTAAGCCCGCGGGTGGTGTATGGTAAAAGCCCGGCGACGGGCATCCCGGAGCGGTCCATGAGCGCCTTTTACGACATCGCGGTGGCGAGGATCGACGGCACGGCGGATCTCCTCGGCGCGTTACGCGGCCAGGTCACCCTGGCGGTCAACGTGGCGAGCCGCTGCGGACTCACGCCCCAGTACGCCGGGCTCGAGCAGCTGTATCGCGAGCTGCAGCATGAGCGCTTCGCCGTGGTGGGTTTCCCCTGCAATCAGTTCGGCGCGCAGGAGCCGGGGAGCGAGGCCGAGATCGTCGCCTTCTGCCGGAGCCGCTACGACCTAAGCTTCCCCATGAGCGCCAAGCTCGACGTCAACGGTGCAAACCGCCACCCGGTCTACGCGTTCCTCACCTCAGCCGATACCGGCATCGCCGGCGATATCAGCTGGAACTTCGAGAAGTTCCTGATCGGCCGCGACGGCCGGGTGCTCAGGCGCTATCCGCCCGAGACCGGGCCGCAGGATCGCGGCCTCATGCAGGACATCGCCGAGGCCCTCGAGTCTTAGGTCGGGGCACCATGCCCGAATTCGATTTCGCGATCCTCGGCGCCGGTGCCATGGGCTCGATCGTGGGCGCGCACCTCGCGCGTGCCGGGCACCGGGTCGCGATGCTCGCGCGCGGGGAGCGCGCGGCGACACTCGAACGAGCGGGCCTCACCATCCGCGGGCTGGCGGAGTTCACGATTCCCGTGCACACGGTGCGCAATCCGGCCTCGCTCGCGGGCGCCGGCGTCCTGATCGTCGCCACCAAGACCCCGGGGACCGAGGCGGCGCTCGCGACGCTCAGGCACGCCGAGTTCGGCGTCACGCTCTCGATCCAGAATGGACCGCTCAAGAACGAGCTGCTCACCACCGCCTTCGGTGCTCCGCGCGTGCTGGGCGCGCTCGCCGACGCCAGCGGCGAGCTCCTGCCCGACGGCGCGGTGCTCTTCACGCGCAACGTCAACATCATGATCGGCGAGCTCGACGGCAGCGACAGCGCGCGCGCGCGCGAGCTGGCGCGCAGCATCGACGCCTCCGGGGTGCGCGCCGCCGCCACCCGCGAGATCGTCACGCTCGAGTGGTCTAAGTTCTGCGGCTGGGTCGGGCTCATGGCGCTCTCGGTGACGACACGCGCCGAGACCTGGAAATACCTCTGCGACCCCGATGCGGCACTCGTGCTCGTGCGGCTGGTGCGCGAGATGGGAATGCTCGCGCGGGCGCTCGGCATCTCCTTGAGCGATCAGGCGGTGCTGCCCGCGGCCAGCCTGTGCACGCAGCCGGAGAGCGCGGCGGTGCAGCGCGTCCTCAGGATCGGCGGCGAGTACCGCGCCAACGTGCCGCAGCACCGCATGTCCTCGCTCCAGGATCTGCTCGCGGGGCGGCCCCTCGAGGTGAATGAGACGCTCGGCTACGCACTCGACCGTGCCCGCGCGCTCGGACTCACGCTGCCGCTGCTCGCCTGCTTCCGCCACCTCGTCGCCGGCATCGACCGCGCACGGCGCGCGCCGGCGGCCTGAAGGCGCGCCTCAGCCGCCGCCCGCGAGGCCGCGGTACTCGAGCAGCGGCTCGATGTCGGGCGCGCGCCCGTAGAAGTTGCGGAACAGAACCTGCGGATCCTCGGTGCGCCCGCGTGAGAGCACCATGCGGCGCAGCGTCTCGCCGTTCTCGCGCGTCAGCCCGCCGTGGCTGTGGAACCACTGCCCGGTGTCGCGCGCCAGCACCTCGCTCCACAGGTACGCGTAGTAGCCGGCCGAGTAGCCGCCGGCAAAGATGTGCGAGAAGTAGCCTGAGTGATAGCGCGGCTGGATGGGTGCGTACTCCAGACCCGCGTCCTTGAGCGCGGCCGCCTCGAATGCGGGCACCGCCGCAGCCTCAGGCGCCTGCGCAGTGTCGATCAGGTGCCAGGCGAGATCGATCTGCGCCGCCTCGATGTACTCGAGCGTCGCATAGCCCTGGTTGAATTTCTGCGCCGCCAGCACCTTCGCGAGCAGCTCCGGGGGCATGGGCGCGCCGCTGCGGTAGTCGTGCGCGTAGTGCTCGACCACCTTGGGCTCACGCGCCCACATCTCGTTGTATTGCGAGGGGTACTCGACGAAGTCGCGCGGCACGGAGGTGCCGGACAGATACGGATAGCGGACGTCGGAGAGCATGCCGTGCAGCGCGTGGCCGAACTCGTGAAACATGCCGGTGACCTCGTCGAAGGTCAGCAGTACCGGCTGTCCCGCCTGGGGCTTGGGAATGTTGAGATGATTGGCGACCACCGGGCGCTGGCCGAGCAGCTTCGACTGCGACACGTAGCTGCTCATCCACGCCCCGCCCTGCTTGTTGTCGCGCGCGAAGTAGTCGGCGAGAAATAACGCGAGCGGCCTGCCGTCGGTGTCCGACACCTCGAACACCCGCACGTCGGGCTGATAGACCGGCAGGTCCTTGCGCTCCTTGAAGCTCAGGCCGTAGAGCTCGTGGGCGGCGTAGAACAGGCCGTCGCGCATCACGCGCTCGAGCTCGAAGTACGGCGCCACCTGTGCCTGGTCGAAGTCGTAGTGCGCCTTGCGCACCTGCTCGGAGTAGAAGAACCAGTCCCAGGGTTGCAGGGTGAAGGACGGCACACCGCCCGCAGCCGCCTGCGCATCGATCAGTTTCTGGATGTCGGCGGCCTCCTCGCGCGCGCGCTTCAGGGCCGCCGGGGCTACCTGGCGGATCATGTCGGCGACCGCTTCCGGATTGCCGGCCGATTCGTCCTCGAGCACGTAGGCGGCGTGATCGGGATAGCCGAGGAGTTTGGCGCGCTCCGCGCGCAGCTTCACCACCTGCGCGATCACCTCCCGGTTCTCGGTTGCTCCGGCGAGGCCGCGCTCGACGGAAGCGCGGTAGATGCGCTCACGCAGGTCGCGGTGGGTGAGACTCGCGAGCAGCGGCTGGTTGGTGGTGTTCTGCAGCGCGATAACCCACTTGTCCTTCAGGCCCCGGTCGGCGGCTGCCTGCGCCGCCGCGCCGATCTGCACCGGCGTGAGTCCCGCGAGATCGGCGACCTTGTCGACCACCACGGCTCCGTCAGACGTGGCCTTGAGCACGTTCTGTCTGAACCGTGTCGTGAGCGTCGAGATCTCCTCGTTGATGGCCCGCAGCCGCTTCTGATCGGAGGCCGAGAGTTGCGCGCCGGCGCGCACGAACTGGGTGTGGTAGCGCGTCAGCAGCTGCAGCGATTCCGGATCGAGCTTGAGGCTCTCGCGTCTGGCATAGAGCTTGTCGACGCGCGCCCACAGCGCCGCATCGAGAAAGATCGCGTCGTTGTGCGCGGCGAGCTTCGGCGCCATGGCGGTATCGATCTCCTGCATCTTGGGATCGGTGTTGCAGGAGGTCAGGTTGAAGAACACGGTGCCGACCCGGTCGAGCAGCCGCCCTGAGCGCTCGAGGGCGACGATCGTGTTGTCGAAGGTGGCGGCGTGCGGGTTATGGGCGATCGCCGCCACCTCCTTCAGCTGCTCGCGCATGCCGGCCTCAAAGGCCGGCTCGTAATCGGCGTCGCGGATCTTGTCGAACGGCGGCAGCTCGAAGGGCAGCGGGCTCGGGTGGGCGAACGGGTTATCAGCAGCCATTGGGGTGGTTCCTGCTTCCTTGGTGGCGGCCCCGGCGAACGAGGTCGTGAAGGCCACGCAAGCCACGAGCAGCATTCGGACGAGTCTCATGCGGGACCTTTCCTCGAGCCCGTGCCGTGCGTGGCCGGGCGTTATGGGACCGGGCGCTAATGTTATTCTGCAGCGCATCCTGCTGTGCAGCTTTTCGCGCCGGACGCACCCCTATGCCCATCGCGCAAGACAACGTGGTTACCATTCATTACACACTCAAGGACGACGCCGACCAGGTGATCGACAGCTCGGCCGGCCGCGACCCGCTCGCCTACCTCCATGGGCACGGCAACATAATTCCCGGACTCGAGCGCGAGCTGGCGGGCAAGAGCGTCGGGGACCGGCTGACGGTGCGGGTTGCGCCCGGGGAAGCTTACGGCGAGTACGACCGTTCCCTGGTGCAGAAGGTCCCGCGCCGCGCCTTGAAGGGCATCGCCAACCTGCGCGTCGGAATGCGGCTACAGGCCGGAACGGAGCACGGGCACCGGGCCGTGACCGTCACTCACATTGCCGGCGACATGGTCACGCTCGACGGCAATCACCCGCTGGCCGGAAAGAATCTCAACTTCGAGGTGGAGGTCACCGCGATCCGCGCGGCCACCGAGGAAGAGCTCGCCCACGGGCACGTGCACGGAGCCGGGGGGCACCATCATTGAGAGGCGGCTGCCGCCACGCGCGCCGCGAGGCCGGCGAACACCGCCTCCAGCGCATCGACGCGCGCCAGGTAGGCGCGCGGATCGTGATCGCCACAGCGCTCGCCCTCGGTGAAGCGCCAGCCCCGTCGCACATAGGCCTGCGCCGCACCCGCGCCGCACAGGTGCACCACCGCGGCCAGGTGGCGGACCTCGGCGGGGCGCAGCGTGGCACGGCGCGGCCCGAGGATGTCGCTGACCTCGAGATCGAGGTACGCCGCCGTGAGCTCGATCGCATCGCCCGGCAGCACGCGCAGGTACAGCCGGTTGAACCAGCACGAACCGAGGTCGTTCCAGGGACCCTCGCGCGTCAGGACGTGGTGGTGAATGCAGTAATGACGCGCCACCTCGAAGGTGCCATCGGTGATCTGATACATCCCGACGGCGCTCGAGGCCGGCCGGTACACCTTGAAGGGCTCACGCGCCCACGACCAGCGCCAATAGGTCCGCACCAGCGGGTTGCCCGACCCTTCCACCTGTGCGAGCGCGGCGAGCAGCTCCGGCGTGATGGTGGCGGTCGAGTAGCGGCGGAAGAGCGGCGCATACTCGCCCCAGGTCTCGACAGGGCTCTTGTAGAGCACGCCGCTCACCGGGAAGAGGAGCTCGGTGGGCTTGCGGATCAGCTGGTACACCCCGTTGACGGCGAGCGCCAGCAGCGCAAGCGCGGCGAACCCCATGATGAGCTGCAGCAGCGGGGGCGCGCGGCGCAGCGTCCGCAGCCAGCGCCGGCGAGTACGCGCGCCAGGCCAGAGGCGCACTCGGCGGCGCCGCCTGCGGCGCTCAGTCATCGCGCGCCTCCCCGGCTCGGTACCGCGTGCATGTCCACTGCTCTAACATGCCGCAATCGGGGATAGTCAGGAGTCGTCGGTGTCACGCGAAGCGGTCGAGGTCGAAACGGGTGCGAATCCGACGGCGGCGGTGATCTGGCTGCATGGACTCGGGGCCGATGGTCATGATTTCGAGCCCATCGTGCCCGAGCTCGTCCGGCCGGGCGAACGCGCGCTGCGATTCGTGTTTCCGCACGCGCCGATCCGGCCGGTCACGCTCAACAACGGCTTCGCCATGCGAGCCTGGTACGACATCGTGAGCCTCGAGCGTCGCGGGCCCGAGGACGAGGCCGGCATCCGTGCCTCACAGGCGACGGTCGAGGCGCTGATCCGCCGCGAGAACGCGCGCGGCATCCCCGCCGCACGCATCGTGCTCGCCGGCTTCTCCCAGGGGGGCTCGCTGGCGCTGTTCGCGGGTCTCCGCTACGGCGAGAAGCTCGCCGGGATGCTCGGCTTGTCCTGCTACCTGCTGCTCGCCGGGCGCCTCGCGGCCGAGCGCGCCGTGGAAAATCAGTCGACGCCGATCTTCCTCGCGCACGGCCTGCAGGATCCGATCGTCGCGTCCGCGCTCGGCGAGCAGGCGCGTGCGAGTCTGGAAACGGCGGGTTACCCGGTCGAGTGGCATACCTACACGATGCCACACAGTCTCTGCCCCCAGGAGGTCGCCGACATCGCGCTCTGGCTGCGCCGCGTGCTGTAGCGCGCGCGGTGCTGCCTCCGGCTCAGCGTCAGCGCGGGCGTTCCTCGTGCCCCTCGGGCCGCTCGGGCCGCTCGTTTCCGCGACCCTGGCCGTTGTGGCCCGGCTCTGCATGCCCGGGGCTCGCGTGCGGCTGCGGATAACCGCCGGCGTGCGCTGGCGGATAGCCCCCGCCCTGCGGGTAGCCGCCGCCGTGGCCGCCGCCATGGGCCGCGCCTGCCCCGTGGGCCGCGACCAGGCCGGCGCCGGTGTAGACGCCCGCGCGCGGCGTCGCGGCGATCGAGGGCCTGCCACCATTGAAGGAGGCTCGCATGGCGTTGCTGTGCGCGGCCATGGTCTGATGCTCGGCCTGCGCCTGCATGGGTGCCACGTGATGCTCGTGCCCCGCGGCCGCCTCCACCGCGTTCGGCCGTGCGACGATGCCGCCCGCGCCACCGTTGTAGCTCACGCGATTGACGCTGACGTTGTTGACCACGGTGCGGTTGTACACGTTGGTGATGTTGGTGCTGGCGATGTTGGTGACCGAGCGGTTGTAGTAGAGCTGCCCGCCGCGCCACTCGCCGCCGACGAAGCCCACGCCACCGTAGCCGAAGCCGTAGTTCACGCCGCCGTAGAAGCCAACGTGCGGACCCCAGTAACCGGCGTGCCAGAGGTAGACGCCGCCGGACCAGCCCCAGTACCCCGGTGTCCAGAGCATCCCAACCGGCGCCAGCACCCAGGTGCCGGGCACCCAGTAATAGCTGCCATCCCAGGCCCAGTAGCCCGGCGTCCAGATGTAGCCCGGGCCCGGAATCGGCGGCTGCACATACACGGGCAGTGGCGGCGGCGCGATGGTGACCGAGACGAACAACCCGGCCTGCGATGTCGCCGGCAGTACGGCAAGAAGTGCTACGGCAACGAGTCCGCGTACGACATGGCGCATGACAGCTCTCCTTGAGGCCCGACCTTGACCGGCGGATGCTGAACCACTCCTGAATCACGACAGCACGCCGTATGGGTTTTGCAACGCGCGCGCACTGCGCGGGTTGACCCGGGTGGTCCTGCGGCGCGCGGCGCTAGAACCAGCTGTAGTTGAAGCTGATGCTGACGCGCTCGGCGGCGGCCGCGTGCGGGGGCACCTCGTGCCGCAGCCAGCTCTCGAAGAGCACCACATTGCCGGTGCGCGCCGCGAGCAGCACCCAGGGACGGCGTGCGCGGCGCGCACGCGCGCGGCGCGGCGGCGCGGCCATGTAGCGCTCGAGGCGCGGATCCTCGAGCTTCAGTCCCGCCGAGAGCGGCGGCGTCGCGACGTAGTAGGTGCCGCTGATGGTCGAGAGCGGGTGCAAGTGCAGCCCATGGACGGCGCCGCGGCCCATGATGTTCACCCAGCAGTCGGTCATCGCGAGGCTGCGACCGGTGAGATCGAGCTCGAGCGCGCGCGCAAAGCGCGCCACACGGGCATCGAGCAAGCGCTCGAGGGATGCGAAGCTCGGCGACAGCCGGTGCATGCGGTTCGCTGAGCCGTAAGAGGTGTAGCCGCCAGGGTAGTTGCGCGCCGACCAGCGCCGGCCGGCGGCATCGTCGGCGCACAGCTGCCGGCACTCGCGCAGCAGCCGCGCATTGAGCGCGCGCCAGCCCCGCCCTCGCAGGCGGTCCGTATAGACCAGAGTCGGAAACAGCGCCTGCGTCGTCATGGATCGGTGCGCGAGTATGCGCAGGGCGCGCCCCCCTGGTCTATGATCGGCCCCATGGCCGTTTCCGTTCTGCCCGCCGCCGCTGCGATCGACTCGGTGCCGCACTGGATCGGGGGACGCAATGTGCGCGGTGCGGGCCCGCAGCTCGATGTGTTCAATCCCGCCAGCGGCACTGTGACGCGCCGCGTCGCCCTCGCCAGTGTCGATGAGGTGCGCGCCGCGGTCGTGAGCGCGCGTGGCGCCTGGCCGGCTTGGGCGGACACACCGCCGGTACGGCGGGCACGCGTGCTGACGCGCTTCCTGCAGCTCCTCAACGAGCGGCGCGACGCGCTCGCGGCGCTCATCACCGCCGAGCACGGCAAGGTGTTCGCGGATGCGCAGGGCGAGGTGACCCGCGGCATCGAGATCGTGGAGTTCGCCTGTGGCATTCCGCAGCTGCTCAAGGGCGACTTCACCGACCAGGTGTCCACGGGCATCGACAACTGGACGCTGCGCCAGCCGCTCGGGGTGGTCGCCGGCATCACGCCCTTCAACTTCCCGTGCATGGTGCCGTGCTGGATGTTTCCGCTGGCGATCGCCTGCGGCAATACCTTCGTGCTGAAGCCGAGCGAGCGCGACCCGTCGGCGTCGGTATTCATGGCGCAGCTGCTCACCGAGGCGGGCCTGCCGGCCGGCGTCCTCAACGTCGTGCAGGGCGACCGGGTGGCCGTGGAGGCGCTGCTCGCGGATCCGGATGTAAAGGCGGTGAGCTTCGTCGGCTCCTCGCCGATCGCCCACTCGATCTACCAGCGCGGCGCGCAGGCCGGCAAGCGCGTACAGGCGCTCGGCGGCGCCAAGAATCACATGGTGGTGATGCCGGACGCCGACCTCGAGCAGGCGGTCGATGCGCTGATCGGCGCAGCCTACGGCTCCGCGGGCGAGCGCTGCATGGCGATCTCGGTCGCGGTGCTGGTCGGCGAGGTGGGCGACCGCATCCTGCCGCAGCTCGCCGAGCGCGCGCGGCGGCTGCGGGTGGGCGACGGCATGGAGCCGAGTGCGCAGATGGGGCCGGTGATCAGCAGCCAGGCGCTCGAGCGTATCCGCGGCTACATCGCCGACGGTGCCGCGGCGGGGGCCGAGCTGGTGGTCGACGGGCGCATCGACGGCGCGAGCGGCCGCCCCTTCACCGTCCCGGCTAAGGAGCGCGGCTTCTGGCTGGGCCCGACATTGTTCGACAAGGTGACGCGCCAGATGCGCATCTACCAGGAGGAGATCTTCGGTCCGGTGCTGTGCTGTGTGCGCGTGCCGGACCTGGCGGCCGCGGTCGAGCTCGTCAACTCCCATCCGCTCGCCAACGGCGTCGCCTGCTACACGCGCGACGGGCACGTGGCGCGCGAATTCGGGCGCCGCATCCAGGTCGGCATGGTCGGCATCAACGTGCCGATTCCCGTGCCCATGGCCTGGCACGGCTTTGGCGGCTGGCGCGGCAGCCTCTACGGCGACACCCATGCCTACGGCGAGGAGGGTGTGCGCTTTTACACGCGGCAGAAATCCATCATGGAGCGCTGGCCGGAAGCGACGCCCAAGGGCCCCGAGTTCACGATGCCGACGGCGAAGTAGCCGCCGCCCTAGCTGTGGAGTCTCAACAGGTTGTTCCTGTTGAGGCTCAGGCGTGAGGTAGGTGGCTGGCCGGCCAGGCTCATGTGAGGTCGATGCCAGTTGTAGCCGTGCAGCCAGGTGGGAAGGGCTGCGCTGC